>Ga0247815_10000948_pt1 | contig 22443 bp, 19 predicted proteins | sample UWRJL194509B1_FD_181014 | JGI IMG/M metagenome (GOLD analysis project Ga0247815, IMG submission 181014) | Plant litter microbial communities from Arlington Agricultural Research Station in Wisconsin, United States - UWRJ-L194-509B-1 | ecosystem: Environmental > Terrestrial > Plant litter >...
GGAATCTCGGTGATGCGCAGTGGCGCATGCAGCAGCGTGTCGACCTGGGGAGCGAAGCCGGTGTAGTTGGCGGCGATTGTCATTTCGCACAGGTCGTAGGAACCCGGCTGAGGCAGATTGGCGAGAATCCGAGCGCGCTCCGCAACATACTCCGCCGACTTGCCCTCGGGAATCATCCCGAGAAACTTCCTGTCTTCGGGGGCGACAACGATCGTCTCCTGGTACGGAGCGTGGATCTTCTTGTCGGTGTGAATCGAGACCGTCGACGCTTCTTCGTCGTAGATGAACTCACCGTCGGTTGCCTTGCCGCCGCTGATGACGGTGAGGCCGATGGCCTTTGCCCACTCGACAAGCTGGATGAACAGGCCGTGCTGGTCACCGTCTACGGGGGTGTACACAACGCCGGCCTCTTCCGCGAGCTTCTTGAGAATGGGGCCGACGGTCACATCGGTGTCCTTCGTGACCATTGCAACGTGCTTGCCGTTGGCGATGGCGTCGCGGGCGAAGCGTGCGCTCGCTTCCGGGATACCGGTGCTCTCGCAGACAATGTCGATCGCTGCGACATCCGCGACGATCTCGGGCTTGTCGGTGTAGACGGCCTTGCCACTCTCGATGGCGACCTGTGCCTCGGCCGCGGTCTCGGCGTAGACCAGTTCGTCCTCGGTGCGGCCGGCCTTGAGGTAGGCGTCCTTCGCGCTGGCGAGGTTGATGTCAGCGACGATTCCTACCCGCAGGTATTTGGTCTGCGGTTCCTGCGTCACGATCGCGGTTGCGTACTGGCCAGCTCCGATGACTCCAGCGACGACCTCGTCCTGCTTGCGAAAGGTCTCGAACATTTGCTGGTACATCATTCGGTCTGGCTCCTCGTTGAGTCGGGCGATCGATCCGTTGCCCGTGTGTGGATCTATCATCGCCGAAAGTGGTCAACTGGTCAACCACTTAATCGAAAAGCACTGAATGATGGGGATCTGATGGCGTGTCGGACTGCGCGGGTGAGGAGTTCTACTCCAGGTTTCCCGCTTTGAGGGTCGCCACCAGCCGGGCGCTCGCTCGAGTCATGTGCTGCTCCATTGCCGCACTCGCAGCGGCCGAATCGCGCTGCCGAATCGCTTCAAGGACCGGCTCGTGCTCATGGAACGATACGTCGAAGCTCGACTCGGCATCCATCACCCGGTGGATCCAGACGTGGAGGAGAGCAGAGATGCTCTTGAGCATGTTTGCTAGGGCGACATTGCCGGATGCATCGGCGATCGCGAGGTGGAAAGCGACGTCGGCTGCGACGAACTCATCGGTGGTGCTGGCGGTGCCCATGGCGGCAAGTGCGACCTCGATGGCGCCGAGCTCGGTCTCGTTGCGGCGTTCCGCCGCGAGTCCCGTGGTGATGCGCTCAAGGTGCTGTCGCGCCTCAATCAGGTCTGTTGTGTGGCGCTCGCCCAGCAGCAGGCCCCACTCGATAACCCGCGGAAGAAGATCGGATTCTGCACCGCGAAAGTAGGTTCCACCGCCGTGCCTGAACTCGACGAGCCCGAGCAACCCAAGAGACTTGAGGGCTTCGCGGATCGTCGATCGTCCGACGCCGAACGACTCGCTCAGCTGCCGTTCGGAGGGCAGCTTCTCACCCGCGCCGACGTGCCCGGAGAGGATGTAGTCGAGAATTGCGCGGGCGATTTCGTTTGACGCTGGCTCGCTCGGAGCGATGTTGACCGAGCGAAGGCCCTCGATTGAGACGTTGCGCTCACGCGGAGGACGCCCGGCCTTTTTGGTCGGCGTGGTCGGTTCGATAGTGCTGGACACGACGTCATCCTCTGTTCTGGTGCAACTCGGGCCGGTGCGGTGTTCGCCGGACCAAAGCCCGTGAGCGACCGCGCTCGAACTGCCTCGAGTTTATGCGAGCCGGCCCTACTGGTAGACCAGTTTCGCTCAGGTTTTGCCCGTTCGTGCGGCTACGGGGTGATCAGCGTCTGCAGCGCCGGCGCGTAGGTCGCCACGACCGTGTCGGCCGGGGCGTTCTGCAGGATGTCGTCATCGACCGTCCACAGCGAGTACATGAGTCCGCCGATCATCGCGGCGGCCAGGCGCGCGCGGATTTCGCGGTTCTGACCCTCCAGCCGCACAAACAGCGGCTGGACGAACGCTTCTTCGTGAAGAGCGCCGAGCATGTCCTGCACGTTCCCCGCATCACTCGCGCGAACCAGGGCGAGATAGGTCGAACGGACTCGGCCGTCGGTCTGCAGCACGAAGCGCACGATGCGCTCGGCAAGGGTGTCGAGCGGGCCATCGAACTGCAGCACTTCGTCGGCGGTGAGCTGCATCGTCTGCAGGAAGAGCTGCTCTTTCGATCCGAAGTGCCGCATCACGAGCGCCGGATCGACGCCGGCCCGCGCGGCGATGTCGCGCACGCCGGTGTTGGCGAAGCCGTTTTCGGCGAAGAGTTCGGAGGCAGCGGTCCAGATCGCGACCTTGCTCGTTCCTCGCGGTGCAGCAGCCATCGTCACTCTCCGTCCGGCAGGGTGGTCGCGAATGTGGGCGTCGTTTGTGCACGCTCTCGCAAAAGGTTACCCGCATCGGCCCGCTCGTTGGGCAAAGTGTCAACAATGTTGACTTAACCGGTTTCGGAGCACAGAATCGACTCGAATCACCACCTACGGAAGGGGCCAATGATGGCCAGTAAAGACAAGCCACTCACCGCGAAGTCCTCGCTCGGAACCTGGATCGATCACCCGGTCGGCGGCGAACTGATCCGCGAAATGCTCGCCGCGGGCGGCCAGGATGTTTCAGCGCTCAAGCCCGTTCGCCTGTTCTCGCTGCAGAAGCTCGTGACCCTGAGCAAGGGGCTCATGACCCAGGAGACCGTCGACGACCTCGTGCGTCGCGCCAATGGCGGCGAGACCCCGGTCGACGTTGACGAAGCGGATGATGAGCCAGGCTCCGGCCCGCGCCCGTGGACCGAGCGCGTCTCCACCGGCCGCTTCGACGGGTCGACGGTGATCGTGACCGGCGCCGGATCCGGCATCGGCCGCGCCACGGCATCCCGCATCGTTCGCGAGGGCGGCCGCGTCGTCGCGGTCGACGTCTCGGCCGAACGCCTCGACGAACTCGTCGCCGAGTTCCCGGGAGGCGCCGTCGTCGCCGTGCGCGCCGACATCACCGACCCGGCGGGCATCGAGCAGATAATCGCCGCAGCCGGCGACCGCATCGACGGTCTCGCCAACGTGGCGGGCGTCATGGACGACATGACCCCGATCCACGAAGTATCGGATGCCGTCTGGGATCGTGTCTTCGCGGTCAACGTCGATGGGGCGTTCCGCCTGTCGCGCGCCGTGATCCCGGCCATGCTGGCCGCCGGTCGTGGCTCGATCGTCAACGTCGCTTCCGAAGCCGCCCTGCGCGGATCGGCCGCCGGCGTCGCCTACACCGCGTCGAAGCACGCCGTCGTCGGCATCACGAAGAGCAGCGCGTTCATGTACGCGGGCAAGGGCATTCGCGTGAACGCGGTCGCTCCGGGCCCGGTGCTGACCAACATCGAGGCGACGTTCGCCTCCGAACTCGGCCAGGAGCGCATCGGCGGCATCATGGCCACCATCCCGCCGGTTGCCGAAGCCTCGCAGCTCGCGGCATCCATCACCTTCCTGCTGAGCGACGACGGCACCAACGTGACGGGTGCGATCGTGCCGTCCGACGGTGGCTGGTCAGTGCAGTAGCGAACTCCCCACAACCGTAAAGTCGGCAGCTTTCTGCGCCACGCCGGTCATCCGCACCGGATGCCGGCGTGGCGCGGCGAGTTGCCGACTTTACGTATTTTTGAGGGCGAGCTATCGGAGCGCGAGAGAGGCCAGGGCGAGAGAGGTCAGGGCGAGGTAGGTCAGCGCACCCACCCCGAGCAGCAGCACAGCCACTGCGACGACAACGAGTAGCGCGCCACCCGGCAGCCCACGGCCCGACCGCACGCCACCCGGCAGCGCGCTCGAGCCGGCGCCCGGCATCGCCTCGACCACCCGGCGATGCCGACGAGCGGATGCCCACAGCAGCATCAGCGCGAGAGCGGCGCCCACGACACCAAGCGCCACGCTCCCCCAGCCGAGTTGCGGCGCGAGTACCCGCAGGCCAAAAAGCGAGCCGACGAGCACGGCGATGCCGGTGCGTCGCCAGGCGAGCGCCGTGCGCTCGACCTGCAGCCCGGCGTCGACGGCCTCGGAGCTCATCGCAGCAGGAACCCGAGCGCGACCAGCACCGCCACCACGATGACGAGCACCACGAGCGGAGCATTGAGCGGGGACGCGGGCAGCGGAAGCGACATCCGCATCGCTCGCTCGATCCTCGCCCAGCCGAACCAGGCCTGCAGCGCGGACAGGATGCCGGCGACGATGAGCACGGCCGCCGCAGCCACTCGGAACCCGGGCTGAATCGGCAGCACAACGGCCTCGAGCGCTATGCCGCCGGCGATGAGCGCGAGGGCGGTGCGAATCCAGGCCAGGAAGGTCCGCTCGTTCGCGAGGCTAAACCGCGGATCGGGTTCCGAACCGACGCCGTAGACAGACCGGGGAAACCGCCGGTCATTCCCGCCGCGCTTTTCGCTCATGTTCGCCACTCTAAAGCGGGTACGTGAACAACACCCTGCTTATTCGCGGGTGAGAGAGCTTATTCACACTCTGTGCAGGTGCGGCGAGTACGCTCGAAAGTGCCGAGGAGAACCGCGCCGGACATCCACTGCACTTCTCCGCACCCCCGACTTCGAATCCCGACTTTCACCCCTCCCGATAGGAGAACCATGCTCACGGTCAATGCGTACGCCGCCCCCTCAGCCACCGAGCCGCTCGTTCCGACCACGATCGAGCGCCGCGACGTCGGCCCGAAAGACGTGCTGATCGAGATCCACTACGCCGGAATCTGCCACTCCGACATCCACACCGTGCGCGGGGACTGGGGCACGATCGCCTACCCGCAGGTCGTCGGCCACGAGATCGTCGGCGTCGTCACCGAGGTCGGAGCGGATGTCACCAAGCACGCCGTCGGCGCGCGCGTCGGTGTCGGCTGCATGGTGAACTCGTGCCGCGAGTGCGAGAACTGCCTCGCGGGCGCCGAGCAGTACTGCCTCAAGGGCAACACCGGAACCTACGCGGCTACCGACCGTGATGGCACCATCACCCAGGGCGGATACTCCACCCACATCGTCGTCGACGAAGACTTCGTTCTGCGCGTACCGGAGAGCATCTCGTACGAAGCAGCCGCACCGCTGCTGTGCGCCGGCATCACCACCTACTCCCCCCTCGCCCACTGGAACGCCGGCCCCGGAAAGCGCGTCGCCGTCGTCGGAATGGGCGGACTCGGCCACATGGCCGTCAAGATCGCCCACGCGATGGGCGCAGAGGTCACCGTGCTTTCGCAGTCACTCTCGAAGCAGGAAGACGGCCTTCGCCTCGGCGCCGACCACTACTACGCGACGAGCGACAAGGCGACGTTCAGCGACCTCAAGAACTCGTTCGACCTCATTATCAACACCGTGAGCGCGCAGCTCGACATCAACGCGTACCTCAAGCTGCTCGCGCTCGACGGAACCCTCGTCAACGTCGGCGCCCCGCCGGAGGGCCTGCCGATCCAGGTCTTCACCCTGTTCGGCAACCGTCGTTCGTTCGCCGGTTCGAGCATCGGTTCCATCGCCGAGACGCAGGAAATGCTGGACTTCTGCGCCGAGCACGGAATCGCGCCGGAGACCGAGCTCATCTCGGCCGACTACATCAACGAGGCGTACGAGCGCGTTCTGAAGTCGGATGTCCGCTACCGCTTCGTAATCGACGTCGCGACGATTGCGACGCCAGCCGCGTAGTCAGCGTGACTCGATGATGAAGTCGTCGAAGACGTAACGACCGGGGACCAGCGCGACGTCGGCCACCTCACGCAACTGCGCGAGGTGCGCCACCGTCAGCTCGAGCGGCGGCTCGTCGGGTTGCCAGAGCGTGCCGGTCGGGTAGTCGACGCCCGGCGTCCGGGTCATCTCGATGTGGCAGCCGAGCACCGCCGTCACCGGGCGGGCCCCGGCGAAATCGTCGAGCCGTGCGACGCTCGCGACGAACGCCGGGCCGTCAGTGACGTAGAGGCGCCCCGGGTAAACAGTGTCGCCGGTGAGCAGCCAGCCGGTCTCAGAGTCGAAGAGTGCGATCGACGTTTCGTCGTGGCCGGGGATTCGGATGACCTCGAGCGCGCGGTCGCCGAGGTCGAGCCGGGCGACTTGGTCCGGGCCAGCACCGAAGCCGTAGAACGAACGCACCGATACGACATCCGTGCCCACAATCGTGGTGTTCGGGCGATCGACGAACTGCGCGTCGCCCGCGACGTGGTCGCCGTGCGCGTGAGTGTGTGCGACAACGAGTTCGTACCCCTCGCGCGGATGCTGTGCGAGCCAGTCGGCGACGAGCGCTTCGATGGTGGCGCGCAGCGGGAACGCCCCGGCATCCACCGTCGCTCCGGAATCCAGCAGTAACGCACGATCATCGCCGAACAACACGAATAGGAACGGCGCTTCGTAGTCGACGGCCTTGCTCTGGCGCAGTACCGCGGTGCGATCTCCGAACCACTGGACCTGAATGGGAGGTTCGATCGCGGCGCCTCGCGGGTCGGCGCCGTGAATCCACGGTTCGAAGATGGGCCCGGCGGTCATTCGCTGCCGCCAGCGGCGCGGTTCGCCTGGAGCTGGGCAGCGGATGTCGCCAGCAGCCAGGCGAAGATCGCGTAGACCGAAATCCGCTCGAATACCGCCGGATCGAGAAACTCGAGCCCGGAGACGAGCAGAACCAGCCCGATCAGCCCCACGATGCCGAGGGAGATGGCCGTCGGGCGGTACCAGCGGGCAAAGCCGAGCCTGGCCGTGTTTGCGCCCGTGATGATCGCGAGAGAGTTGCCGAACGCGATCGCGATTCCGGCACCGAGAACGTGCAGCGCGATGGTTCCGTTGTCGACGGATTCGACTCCGCCGTGGAAGGTCGCGACCAGGATCATTCCGAGGGCGATGAAGCAGCCGAGCGCCGTCGCAGTGATTCGCCGGCCGCGAGGCAACCGGGTCGCCAGGAGCGCCGCGGTGGAGGCGACGCCGAGCCCCATCGCCACGAATCCGAAGTTCATCACCGCGTGGGCGGGCGAACACATGTCCCGACCGCTGAACTCCGACCCACACACGGTCGTACCGAGGTCGCTGATGAAATTGTGGCCGTAGTCGTAGGTGCCGGCCGTCCACGCAACCGCGGTGATCGCCTCGGCCACCAGGAAGACGAGCGGAGCGAACGCGGCAACGACGGCGGTGAAACGTCGGCCTGCGCGGCTCGCGGCAAACGAGGATAGAGACACGTCAGCCCCAGATGCGCTTCGAGACGATGTCCGCACCGTCGCGAAGCGCCCGCAGCTTGGCCCAGCCGACGTCGGTCGCAATGAACTCGTAGCTCGCGAAGGTACCGAGCCCGCAGTCGATCCCGGCAATAACGCGGGTCGGGTCGCCGACGGCGTCGATGGAGGCCTGGATGCGATTCGCGACGACCTGCGGATGCTCGAGATAGTTCGTGGTGACGTCGATAACGCCGGGGATGAGCAGCATGTGCTCGGGCAGAGGATTGTCGCGGAACGCGGTGTTCTCGTGTTCGTGCCGCGGGTTTCCGAGCGGGATGCTGAGCGCGCCGACCTTGGCTTCGTAGAGGAGTGGGAGCAGGTCGGCGACGGGTACGTCGTCCTGGTGAGGTCCCTGCCAGTTGCCCCAACAGACGTGCAGGCGAACCTTCTCGGCCGGGATGTTCACGAGCGCGAGGTTCATCGCTTCGATGTGCAGGCGAACGCGATCGAGGAAGACGCCGAGGGAGTCGTCGCCGAACATGATCACGCGCTCCATGGCGAGGTCGGGGGCATCGAGCTGCAGGATGTGCCCGCGCGAGACGATGTACTCGTACTCCTTGCGCAGCTCTTCTGCGACGGCGAAGACGTAGTCGGCGTCGGTCGCATAGGCGGGGTTGTCGTCGGCGCGCAGCATGGTGGTCGTGACGATGCCGGGCGATGCGGCGGAGACGAAGGTCTCGGTGTATTGGCCGGCCCGCTCGGCGAGGCCGCGATCGAACGCGTCGAGATCGCTTGTCACCCCGGCGAGGTCGTCTTCGTAGTGCACGGCCTGCTGCGCCTGCGCGGTGTCCCAGACTCGGGCGAGGTCTTCGGCGATGCCGATCTGCGAATCACCGAATGCCGCCCAGGCCGGAAACTTCTGCAGGTCGAGTGACTGCTTGCGGCGACTGACGCCGCCGAATCCGGACATCCGCTCGGTCACATAGGTGGAGAAGCCGACGCGCCGCACTTCGCCGTCATTGATGACGTCGAGTCCGGCCTTGAGCTGTCCATCGAGCACGAGGTCGAGCGCGATCTTCGCTTCGCGCTCGAAGTCAGCCCTGTCGTACTCGCGACCACGCTCGCGCGCGACCAGCAGCCTGGTGAGCTCGGGGGTGCGAGCGAGGCTGCCGGTGTGGGTGGTCAGAATACGATCGGTACTTTTCTTCACCCATCGAGGCTAACCGCGGTGCCCGCCGGCGCCCGGATCAAGCCCCGGTATGTGACGCTTCGCTACGGCAAGACAAACCACGCTGCGATCGGTTACCAGTGCACGGGTTAGCGCCCGCACCCCGATAACAAACCGGCGCGCGGTCTACTTCACCATGCTTCGGGCGGCGGCGGCGACGGCTTCGTGCGAGTCGCGCGGGCTCCAGCCGAGTACCCGGCGGGCTTTCTCGTACGACATTCTCTTGGCGTAGCCGAGGTCGGGAACGATGGGCCGGAACTGGGCCGAGAACAGTGCGCCGAGGCGCACCACGAGATCGGGAATCGACCGCGTTGGAACGCTCTTGGCGTCGTCCCCCAGCTCTGCACGAATTGTCGCTCCGACCTCTTTCATCGCCAGGACCGGGCCGCTGGAGAGCAGGAAGCGCTGGCCGGCAGCATCCGGCGTCGTCATCGCGAGAAGGTGTGCGGCGGCGACGTCGCGCACATCCACGATCGGAAAGTACAGGTTGGGGTAGCCGGGCATTGCTCCGTCGAGCATGTTCTTGACGATGTGGTTCGCTCCGGAGATCTCCGCTCCCATGACCGGGCCCATGACTGCTACCGGCAGGATCGTCGCGAGCTCCAGCGGTCCGCCGTCGGCGGCGATGAAGTCCCAGGCCGCGCGCTCGGCGAGCGTTTTGCTGCGGCCGTACGCGTCGACGCCCGGTCCGTCGAGAACGGTCCAGTCGGCCTCGGTGAAGACATGATTGTTGTGCGGATGTCCCCAGCTGACCGCGTGGAAGGCGGAGGTGAGCACCACCCGCTTCACTCCCGCAGCACTCGCCGCGCGCAGTACTCGCACCGCGCCTTCGCGCGCCGGGATGATGAGGTCGTCCTCGTTCTCGACGTGTCCTGGCTTGACCGGCGATGCAACGTGCAGGACGAAGTCGACGTCGGCGACGGCATCCGCCCATCCGCTGTCGCTCATCAGGTCAGCCTCCACAAAGCTCAGGTTCTCGTCGTTGACCATTCCGGCGTCGCTCAGGACGGAGCGCACGGCCGCCTCTTTCGACAGCGAGCGAACGGTGGTGCGCACCAGGTAGCCCTGCTCGAGCAACTGGATGATGCAGTGCCCGGCGATGAAACCGGAACCGCCGGTGACGAGAACTCGCTGCGTGGTCATGGGTGGATGTTCCTTCTTCGAGATGATGCGGCCGTGCTGGCCGGGATCAACACTCCCCCTCGTCGGGACGCCGAGCCAGTGCTCCCCCGCCCCTAGGACTCCCACGGCTAGGGACCGGCAGCGCCCTGCGGCGTACGGTGGAGCCATGACGGAAGACTCGAACCCCCTCGGCGAGTACCTGCGCGCTAGGCGCGAGTTGGTCACCCCCGAGCAGGCCGGCATCCCGGTACTGGGTATCCGCCGGGTCGCCGGACTCCGACGCGAGGAGGTCGCGATGCTCGCGGGCATCAGCGCCGACTACTACCTCCGGCTCGAGCAGGGTCGCGATCGCAACCCGTCGGTGCAGGTGCTTGAGTCGATCGCGCGGGTGCTGCAGCTCGACGACGGCACGACTAAGTACCTACTCGGACTTGCCGCCGACAAACCCCGCCGCGTGAAGCGCGCCCGCAAAGAAACCGTACCGATCGGCATCGCCAAGCTCGTGGCCGGGCTGCCACTGCCCGCTTTCGTCGAAGGCCGCTACCTCGACGTTCTCGTCGCGAATCCGCTTGCGACCGCGATCTCTCCGCGCTGGGCGATCGGAGCCAACCGGCTGCGCGATGTCTTTCTCGATCCGGCAGAGGCGGAGCTCTTTCCGAACTGGGAAGGCGCAACCCAGGGGATCGTCGCCGGCTTCCGCCAGTCGGTCGGCACCGACACCGACGACCCACGTTTCATCGAACTAGTCGGCGAGCTCTCGCTCTCGAGTGACCGGTTCCGCCAGCTGTGGGCACGCCACGACGTCGGCCCACGCCAGGGCGTCGAGATGGTGCTCAACCATCCCCAGGTCGGCGACCTGCGGCTCAACCGCGAAAAGCTGCTCGTCGGCGGCACCGACAACATCATGCTCGTGATCTACCACCCGGATGCCGGAACCGAAGCAGCCGAGAAACTCGCGCTGCTGGCGTCGGCGGCCCTGTCGCCGATGGAACCCCGGACGGAGCGAACGCCGAACCCCGCTGGTTGAGCTCGTCGAAACCTCGCCGACGACGGACAGAGATTTCGACGAGCGCAATCAGCGGAAAGCGGCTCAGTCAGCGGGTACTCGGGGACAGGGTTCCGAGCTGGCGGGCCGTTACCGTTCGGCGACTGACCACCGCGACGGTCGACAGCGCGAATCCGACGAGCGCCCAGAGCACCAGCGATCCGATCGCCGATCCAACTCCCCCGGCACCGGACTGCACGCCACCGAACGCGGAGCTCGCGGCAGCGGTCGGGAGCAGCGATGCCACGCCGAGCAGCAGCACGGGTGCCGTGGAGATGATCCCCGCAGCGAGCGCGATCGCGGCAACGAGCGCAATAACCAGTCGACCGGCGTTACGGAACACCGCGACAACACCCTGCACAACGGCCGCGAAGCTGATTCCGGCGAGCACGGCGACTCCTGCGAGCGCGAACCACGCCCCGGCATCCAGTCGCAACACGAGCTGGGCGATCCCCGCGATGGCGAGACCCTGGACGGCTCCGACGATGACACCCGGGATGAGCCCGCCGAGAGCGAGGCGAACCGACGACCGGCGCGACGTGAGAGCACGAGCGGTCACCGGCGCGATCACGAGGTAGGTCGCGAGCGCACCGAGCAGCAGCACAATCGCCATGAGCAACGGAAGCGCCGATCGAGTGAGCAGACCTCCGACGGACGCCGACTCAGCAGCTACCGGTGCGACAACAACATCGGCGAGACGGGTGCGCTCGGACTCCGAATAGGTCGGGATCTCTTCGACCGCGGTGCCGAGGCCGTCAGCGAGGGTCGTTGTACCGTCGGCGAGTTCGATGCTGCCGTCGGCAAGCTGGCGCACTCCGTCGGCGAAGTCGGCAATGCCGCTGTCGAGGGTCGCGGCTCCGGCATCCGTTGCCTCGACGCCGTCCGCGAGCTGGTCGAGCCCGTCAGCGAGATCGTCCGCACCGGACGAGAGCTTCTTGCCGTTCTTCGAGAGCGCTTTCGCTCCGTCAGCGGATGCCGCGATTCCGTCGGTGATCGCGGGCACGCCGGCGGAGAATTGCGACAGTCCCCCGGAAATCTGGCTTGCACCCGACGAGAGATCGGCAAGAGAGCCACCCTGGCTCGTCAGATAGGCGTCGAGCTGGGCGAGGGTCATGTCCGGCTGGGCGGCCGCGATCTGGGCGATGCCGTCGACTCCCGCGGCGATTCCCGCTGAGCCGTCCGCGAGCGCATCGACCTGGGCGGGCAGATCGGCCGTCCCGTCGGCGAGCTGGCCAAGACCGTCAGAGAGCGACGTCGTGCCGTCGGTGAACTGGCCGAGCCCCTTGGCGAAGGTCTTCGCCCCGGTCGCGCTCTGGCGGGCACCCGTCGCGAGCTGCCCGATTCCGTCGCTCAGTTCGCCGGTTCCGGAGGAGATGTCGTCCGCGCCGTCCGCGAGTTCGACGGTACCGTCGCTCGCCTGGTGCGCTCCGTCGGCAAGCTCTTCCGCACCATCCGCTGCTTCACCGAGCTGGTCGTTCAGTGTGTTGAACCCGATGTAGATGCCGTCGAGGTACTGGGTGGAGAGCTCGGTGCCGAAGCTGCGCGTTGCCGCGCTCGCGATGATCGTGCTGATCGCGTCGTCGGCGACAAGGCTCTGGTTAGAGGTCTCGACCGCGACGGTCGCCTGGGTTGCCGTCTCGGCGTCCGAGAACGAGGTCGCGTTCTCGGAGAAGTCCTTCGGGATCTTCACGACCACGGCGTAGAGGCCGTCGGCGAGCCCGCTGTCCGCATCCGCGTCATCGGTCAGAACCCAGTCGTAGTTGCCGTCGACGCCGACGTCGTTCGCCGCACCCTTGACGAGGGCTGCGGAGAGCTGGCGGCCGAGCGGAACGGTCTGGCCGTCGATCTCGGTTCCGTCGTCGTTGTTGACGATTGCCGCACTGACCGAACCGAGCTTCGACGAGTAGTCGTGCACGGCGAGCAGGACGCCACCGGCGAGCAGCACCGGGACGAGCACGAGAGCGGCGATCGAGTACCAGCGCACGCGCGCGGTTCCGTTCGTGGATTCGATGAATGTCGTGGACATTAGCGGGTCACTTCCTGGGCAGCTACGGCGTTTTCTGAGTGCTCGGCGACGAAGCCGATTCGAACGGTCTGTACCGCGACGGCGTCATCGGGAACAACCCCGGTGACCCGTGCGGCATCCGCTGTGCTGATGACGAGGGCGAACGGCCGGCCACGACGGAGGGCATCGGAGTACGCCTGGCGAATCGCCCCGACAACGGCGGTTCGTTCGCGCGGGTCGACGACCGTGTCGAGTCCGTCGATGACGACGATCTCCACGCGACCGGCCAGGGCGAGGCGCACATCACCACTCGGGTCGTTCGAGGTAGCGAGCAGCGCGAGCCCGACGCGTCGGCGGACAGCCGCAGCGTGGATCGGCAGCACTCGCCCGATGACCTTGAAATCTCCGTCGGTTGGAGCGAGGCGGGCCGCAATCGCGAGTAGCAGTCCCGTCGAGCGCTGGTGCTCGCGAGCCTGCACGACGAGAACGCCGCCGGCCGCAACGCGCAGATCGACGTCCTGGAAGAGCGGATCGTGCGCCCCGTCGACCCGCAGCCCGCGGGCCGCGATGACCGAGTCGTCGCCCGGCCAGTCAGCGAGCTTGAGCTCGTGGGCGAGGGACTCGCCCTCCACGTCGACAACCGGAAGGATGCGGTCGAGCCATTTCGGCATCCGCCACGCTGTATCTCCGAGCAGTGCCATGACCGCCGGGACGAGGGTCATGCGCACGAGGAACGCATCGATGAAGACCCCGGCAGACAAGCCGAGGCCGATCGCCTGGACCGATGCGTCACCACCGGGAACGAAGCCGGCGAAGACGATGAACATGATGATTGCCGCCGCGGTAACTACCGGGCCAGAGCCGACGAAGCCGTCTTCGATCGCCTTCTTCGCATTGCGACCGTTGTGGACGTACTCTTCGCGCATCCGGGCAACAAGGAAGACCTCGTAGTCCATCGCGAGGCCGAACAGGATTCCCATCAGCAGGATCGGCAAGAAGTTCAGCACGGTGCCTGACTCGGCGCCGATGAGGTCGGCGCCGACACCGTTCACGAAGACGAGCGACACCACTCCGAACGCGGCAATGACCGAGAGCAGGTAGCCGGCGGCGGCCTTGAGCGGGACAGCGATTGAGCGGAACACCATCATCAGCAGGATGAGCGAGAGCCCGACCACGAAACCACCGAACGGCAGCAGCGCGCCGCTGAGCTTGTCGGAGATGTCCACGCCGACCGCGGCCTGTCCGGTGACCGCGAGGTCGACGTTGTACTCCGACTCGAAGTAGTCGTGCTTGTCACGGATGACGGTGATGAGGTCGTTGGTGCCCTGCTCATCGGGCCCGGTCGTCGGAACGACCTGGATGATGCCGGTATCGGCCGTCTCGTTGGGGGTCGCGAGCGGAACACTGGCGACGCCCGGCAGCTTCTCCATCTCGGCCTTGAGGTCGTCCATGAGCTGCAGCGGGTCGTCGCTCTCGACGATGGAGCCGGTGACGATGAGCGGGCCGTTGTAGCCGGCACCGAAGTGTTCGGTCACCGTGTCATAGACCTGGCGGGCCGAGTTGGTTTCGGGAAGCTTGCTCGCGTCGGGAAGCGCGAGTCGCAGGCCGAGCGCGGGAAGCGCGAGGGCGCCGATGATCAGGATCACCACGCCGATCGTGAGGGCGGGGAAGCGCGTCGCGATCCGCACCCAGCGCCGATAGAACCCGATTCCGACGGGCTTGGCGTTCTTGCGTGCCGCCCGGCGCGCGAGCTTCTTGTCGATTCGCGTGGCAGCTTTGGCGGACGGCAGCAGCCGGGCACCGAGGAACCCGGTGAACGCGGGAGTCAGCGTCACGGCGATAGCCACGGCGAACGCGATCGATACCGCCGCGGCTATACCCATCGTCGCGAGGAACGGGATGCCGGCGATCGAGAGCCCGACGAGCGCGATGATGACGGTGATTCCGGCAAAGATGACGGCGGAGCCCGCGGTGGCGTTCGCGCGCGCGGCGGCTTCCTGCAGGTCGACGCCCTCCCGGATCATCTCTCGATACCGCGAAATGATGAACAGTGAATAGTCGATTCCGACCGCGAGACCGAGCATTGCGGCGAGCGCCGGCGTCGTGACCGATACGCCGCCGAGGATCGTTGCCGCCCAGATCAGGAACAGGGTGATTCCGACGCCGATCGACGCGGACATGACCGGCATGATCGCGGCGAGGAACGAGCGGAAGACGATAAACAGGATGACGATCGCGATGAGCACGCCGATGATCTCACCGGGATGGACGCTGAAACCGGTCTCTCCCTGCGAGAAGAGCGTTCCGCCGACGGCGACCTCGGCATCCGCCGGAAGCGCTTCGTCGAGACTCGTTCCGGCCTCGATCAGCGCCTCTTTGGTCTCTTCGGAGACCTCGTCGGTCGGATCGGCGAGCTGCACCTGCACGATCGCGGCGAGGCCGTCTTCGGAGAGGTTCTGCTCGCCGAGTTCACTGAACGGGGACTGCACGTTGTCGACGCCGTCGATGAGCACGATCGAGCTGATCTCATCGCTGATCGCATTGCGGAAGGCGGGATCGGACACCGAACCTTCGTCGGTCGTGATCACGATCTGCGCGCCGGAACCGCTCACCTGCGGGAAGGTATGGCTGAGCTCGTCGAGAGCCTGCTGGGACTCGGTACCCGGGATCGAGACGCTGGTATCCATGCCCCGGAACAGCAGGCCAGCTGCGGCGCCGGTGACGGCGAGGACGACGATCCACAGCGCGAGCACGCGGACTCGGTTCGCGTAGGCCCAGCGCCCGATCGAGTACAGCAGTGACGACACGGTTCTCCTTTTACAATGGACGAAATGCCCACGGACATACACAAGTGTATAAAATACAAACCTGTATGAAAACTTATTGGACAAAAAGGAGCGCAGGACGATGACGTCTTCGACGAGTTCCCAGCTTGACCAGGCCCCCAAAGCCGACACTCCCAAGCGCGCACGAACGCGTGAGCGCCTGATGGATGCAGCGGTCGATGTGTTTTCAGAAAACGGTTTCGGCGGTGCGAGCCTCGAGCTCATCTGCGAGCGCGCCGGGTTGACCCGCGGTGCGTTCTACTACAACTTCGACTCCAAAGAGCAGCTCTTTCTCGCCCTCATGGAGCGGGAGCTCGACTCGGTGCTCGGCCTGTTGGCGTCAGCGGCGGAACCCGGGGTGGACGACATCGGCCAGGTCATCGAGCTACTGAGTACCTTGTACTCGAGTCGCCCGCACGGCCACGTCACGTGGGCGCTGCTGACCGAGGAGTTTCGACTGCACGCGATGCGCGATGCGGACGCAGCGGCGGCTTATACGGAGCAGTTCCGCAAGATCCACGAGCGACTCGGGAGCGCGTTCGGCCAGGCGGCCGCTTCGCACGGTCGAAAAATGCTGGCAGCACCCGAGATGGTTGCGGCGATCGTCATCGGCATCTATTTTCAGGCCGTCAACGACGGCGTTCTCGCCCGTCTCGACGAGACAGAAATCCAGCGGATCGCGGTCGAGCGGGTCACCGTTGCGCTCGGCGGGCTGATGCCCGCGGCCGATACTCAGAACTGACGCAGTGAACTGACGATCAGCGCAGCGGAAGCACGAACTCGCGGATGTCTGTCGCGAGCAGTTCCGGCTCTTCGTGCGGCGCGAAGTGCCCGCCCGCCGGGAAAACCGTGTACCGGACGACGTTGTAGGTGCGCTCTGCCCACGACCGCGGCGGCTTCATGAGGTCGTGCGGGAATACCGCGACGGCGGTCGGCGCGGTCACTCGACCGACCGGGGGACTGAACCCTGCCGCAAACTCCCAGTACGGGCGGAACGACGTCGAGATCGAATTGGTGAACCAGTAGAGCGACGCCTGCGTCAGCAGGAAGTCGTCGCTGAACCTGGAGGATAGGTCTCCGCCCGAGTCGCTCCACGCCCGGTACTTCTCGAGAATCCACGCGAGAAGGCCAACCGGCGAATCGCTCAGGGCCGGAGCCAGGCTCAGCGGCCGAGTCTGTTGCTGGTGCTGGTAGCCGCCCTCTTCTTTCCGCCAGGCCTCGACGGCATTCGCGTGCACACGTTCTTCGCCGACCAGTGATTCGAGGTCGAGCGTCTTCGGATACGCGACGGCGAGCAGATGGATGCCGACAATCTCATCCGGGTACGCCTCCGCGAGTCGGGAGGTGATGTTCGCTCCGAGATCTCCCCCGTGCGCCGCGTAGCGGTCGAAGCCGAGCTCGTCGCGCATGAGGCGGTGCCACAGTTCGTGGTTCTGTTCCTCATGGGTGGGTCGCTGGGGTGAGAACGGAAATCCCGGAAGCGCCGGGACGATCACCGTGACGGCATCCGCTGCAGCTCCGCCGTACCGGGACGGCGCGGCCAGTCGCCTGGCCAGTTCGACCAGTTCGAACGCCGTGCTCGGCCAGCCGTTGGTGAGGATGAGCGGAAGGGCACCCGAAGTCTCGCTGTCGAAGCGCAGGTAGCGCAGCGGCGTGCCGTCGATGTCGGCGCTGTGCCAGGGCAGCGCGTTGATTTCTGTTTGCCGAGCCGGCCAGTCGAATCCGTCTGCCCAGTACGACGCCAGCCGTCGAAGCTCGGTTTCGTCGGTTCCCGCCGTCCAGCCCGCAACGGGCCAGGTCGGCGACCACCGGGCATTGCGGAGCCGCTGCTTCAGATCGGCGAGCTCGTCGTCCGTGACGGTGATTGCGTCTGCGCTGGTCATTCGCCCATCATCCTCGCGCAGCGCGCACGAACTCAACGATGAGCTGCCCGGACTTGACCCCGCGCGACGACTCGACTCCCGACGATACGTCGACCCCGAACGGTGACAGCTCGTGAATCCGCCGTCCGACATTCTGCGGGGTGAGTCCCCCGGCGAGAATCCAGTTCTCTGGCAGATCGCGACCGGCGAGCAACTCGGCCGGGAACTCGGCACCGCTGCCGGGGTTGTCCCCGTCGATGAGCACGCGGTCGAAGGCGGTGGCGCTGCGGAGATACTCGGATACCGAAAGCGCACGGATGACGCGGATGCCGTGCTGCTCGATCGCCGCGATCTCGCTGGCGGAATAGTCGCCGTGCAATTGGGCGGTACCGAGACCTGCCTCGGTCACCTGCGCGATCACTGTCTGCGCTGGCACGTGCAGGAAAACCCCGACGCCCTCCACGGCATCCGGAATCCGCTGCGCCAGCGAACGCACCTCGGCGGGCGGCAGGTAGCGAACACTCGACTCGGCGAACACAAAGCCGATCGCGTCGACCTCGAGTCCGACGCAGACGTCGACCATCTCCGGCGTGCGGAGCCCGCAGATCTTGATGAAGCTCGCGCCCATGGTGTCCTTTCGTTCTCTTTGAACCTAGCGCGACCGCATCCACGGGACTGATCCTCTTGGGGAAAGTAGCCGCCGTCACGGAAGCCAGCTGTGCTTTACTTACCTCAATTGCGCCTGATCGTCGCGTTGTGGGTCGCTCCACAGAGGTAAGCGTCGCTATTTCGCCGGAGCGAAGGGTTGCACCGTGACATCCGCGCCGCACAATGTCGGGATGCTCGTCTTCGACGGGATGAAACTGCTGGACTTTGCAGGCCCGACCGAGGTTTTTGCCGAGGCGAACCACCACGGCGGCAACTACCAGATCAGCCTGGTCTCGGCGGATGGCCGCGACGTGCGCACCTCCATGGGGCTGGTGATCGCGGTCGATACTGCCGCCGCCAGCGCACGAGCGTTCGACACCGTCATCGTCGCGGGAGGCGAGGTGTTTCCGGCCGGCGAAGTATCGGACTCTCTCGTTGCTGCCGTTCGCGGGATGTCGCTGCACGCGTCCCGCACCGCGTCGATTTGCACAGGCGCCTTTGTGCTGGCTGCGGCCGGGCTGCTCGAAGGAAAACGCGCCACGACGCACTGGGCCCACGCCCGCGAGTTGTCCCTGCGCTATCCCCGAACTCGGGTCGAGCCCAATTCGATCTTCGTCAAGGACGAGTCGATCTACTCCTCCGCCGGAGTCACCGCGGGAATCGACCTCGCGCTCGCGCTTGTCGAAGAGGACGAGGGTATCGATGTTGCGCGCGCTGTCGCTCGGTCACTCGTCGTCTACCTTCAGCGCGACGGCGGACAGTTGCAGTTCTCGACGGGACTGCCGGACTCCGTGCCCCGAGGGTCACTGCTGCAGTCCGTGATCGACGCCGTTCACGCCGACCCGGCGGCGGAGCATACGATCGCCAGCCTCGCTGAGATTGCCCGGGTGAGCCCACGGCACTTGTCCCGGTTGTTCCGCGACGAGCTCGAAACCACGCCCGGAAAGTACGTCGAACTCATCCGCATCGACCGGGCGAAAGTCCTTCTCGACGACGGTCGAACCGTGACCGATGTCGCCGCATCGTCAGGCTTCGGAACGTCCGAATCCCTCAGGCGAGCGTTCATTTCACACCTCTCGATTCCGCCGTCCAAGTACCGCGGCAGGTTCTCGTCGGCTGGCGCGAGGGCAGATCGTTAGTGACACAAAAGCCCATCGCCGAGCTATCGGCGATGGGCTCTCGAGGCCATCTAGCTCGCGAGGAACTTCAGCAGGTGCTCGTTGACCTCGGTCGCATGGCTCCACCCGAAACCGTGCGGGCCTCCCTCGATCTCGACGTAGTCGCTCTCGGGGAATGCCGCGTGGAACGGGCGCCCGGTCGACTCGATCGGAAGGTTGCGGTCCAGGGTTCCCTGCATGATCAGGCTGCGGATGCCGCTGGCCCGGATTTTGACGATGTCGCCACGGAAATCCTCGAGCCAGGCCGGCACAACGGCCGACGCCGCGATGAGCGATCCGCCGGTGGCGACGTTCCAGCTCGCGGTCACGACCTCCGGGCTCACGCGGGTTCCGAGGTTCTCGTCGAGGTTGTAGAAGTCGGAGTAGAACGCGGTGTAGAAGGCGTAGGGATCAGCTTCGGCGCCGGCGATGATGCCATCGAAGACCTCCTGCGGAACGCCGGTCGGGTTGTCGTCGGTCTTCAGCAGGAACGGCTCGAGCGGCGCGAGAAAGGCGATCTTAGCGAGGCGATCGGTGCCGTAGGTCGCAGCGTAGCGGCCCACCTCGCCGGTCCCCATCGAGAAGCCGACGAGGAGGACATCGTTGAGGTCGAGCGTGTTCAGCACGATGTTGAGGTCGGACGCGAAAGTGTCGTAGTTGTATCCGACCGCGGGCTGACTGGACTTGCCGAATCCACGGCGGTCGTAGGTGATGACCCGGTAGCCGGCCTCGAGCAGTGCGCGGGTCTGCGGCGCCCAGGATGCTCCGCTCAGCGGATACCCGTGGATCAGTACCACCGGCTGGCCGGTTCCGTGGTCTTCGTAGTACAGGTCGATGGACGTGCTGTTCTCGGTGCCGACGGTGATGACTGACATGTCTTTTCCTTCACTGGTGAGAGAGCGTTTCCGCTGCCGCCCGCTCTATCCGGGGTGGCTTCTCCAGTGTGCTGACAGTCGATCACCGACGCCCCGCTGTGGCGGCCATGCAGCCCAGACATCCGGACACGATCCGCACAACCCGATCGTCAGAACACGGTCAAACCACGGTCCGCAAACTGCTCGCGGACGCGCTGCACAAGCTCGTCGGTCGGCGGGCTGGTGTCTCGCAACCGGTAGGGAAGGTCCAGTCGATCCCACTTGCTGGCCCCCATCTGGTGAAACGGCAACACTTCAACCCGCTCGACCGTGCTCCACCGACTGACGATTTCGGCAACCGCTTCGACGTTCTCGGGTGCATCGGTCAATCCGGGGACGAGCACGAAACGAATCCAGATCGCGTTCCCTCTCGCGCTGAGCCGGTCGCCAAACTCCACGGTCGGAGCGAGCTCTCGACCAGTGACCTCGCGATAGGTCTCCGGGATACCGGATTTCACGTCGAGCAGCGTCAGGTCGGTGTTGTCGAGCAGTTCATCCGAGGCCCGTCTCCCGAGATATCCGGACGTATCGAGCGCGGTACGGATGCCTTCGAACCGACAGCGCTGAAAAATGCGTTCCACAAACTCCGGCTGCATAAGTGGCTCTCCACCCGAAATGGTGAGCCCTCCCCCGCTCGCCTCGAAGACCTCGCGGTACCGGAGGACCCGATCCATCACTTCGTCGATCGGAGTGAGCACACCGTCACGAAGACGCCAGGTGTCCGGATTCTGGCAGTACTGGCAGCGCAACGGACATCCGTCGAGAAAGAGCGTCATTCTCGTGCCGGGACCGTCGACCGCAGTGACCAGCTCCCAGGAGTGGATGCTGCCCTGGGCGCCAGTTCGCATTCCCTCGAGTCGCTCGTGGTGCACCAGTCTCGCCCGATCAGGCATCCCCAGCTGTATCGCGGACACGGCGCGACTCAGGAGTGCGAGTGGAACGTGCGGCCGATGACGTCCAGCTGCTGCTCCCTCGTGAGTCGTACAAAACTGACCGCATAGCCCGATACCCGAATCGTCAGCTGCGGGTAGTTCTCCGGGTGCTCCATCGCGTCGACGAGGGTTTCCCGGTTGATGACGTTTACGTTCAGGTGATAGCCATCCGACCGGGTGAACGCATCAATGACGCCGACGAGGTTTCCCACCTGCTCGGCGAGAGTGTGCCCAAGACCCGACGGCGTGATGCTCGTGGTGAGCGAGATCCCGTCCTGCGCGTCGTCATAGGGAATCTTGGCGACGCTCAACGCTGACGCGAGCATTCCGTGGGTGTCCCGTCCGTTCATCGGGTTCGCGCCGGGCGCGAAGGGCGTGCCCGCACGGCGGCCGTCGGGGGTGTTGCCGGTCGCCTTGCCGTACACGACGTTGGACGTGATCGTCAGCACGGATTGGGTGTGTACGGCACCGCGGTAGGTAGGGTGCTCCCGCAGCAATTCCATGAAACGGGTGACGATCATCGTGGCGATCGAGTCCGCACGATCATCGTCGTTTCCGTACGCGGGGTAGTCCCCCGTGGTCTCATAGTCGACAACAAGTCCGGTGTCATCCCTGATGGGGCGGACGGTTGCGAACTTGATCGCCGACAGTGAATCGGCGGCGACGCTGAGCCCCGCAATACCGCAGGCAAGGGTACGCAGGATGTCTCCGTCGTGGAGCGCCATTTCGAGCCGCTCGTAGGCGTACTTGTCGTGCATGTAATGGATGCAGTTGAGCGCGTCCACGTAGGTGGCTGCCAGCCATTTCAACATACCGTCGTAGGCGGTCCAGACCGTTGCGAAGTCGAGAACGTTTCCCGTAATCGCCGGCGATACCGGAGCGATCTGCTCGCCGGTGACCTCGTCCCGGCCGCCATTGATCGCGTACAGCAGCGCCTTTGCGACGTTGACGCGAGCGCCGAAGAACTGCATTTGCTTGCCGACCCGCATGGGCGAAACGCAGCAGGCGATCGCAGCATCATCGCCCCATGCGCCGCGAATCAGATCGTCCGACTCGTATTGGATAGCCGACGTGTCGATCGAGACTCGCGCGCAAAATTCCTTGAACCCCTCGGGCAGGGCCTCACTCCACAACACCGTCAGGTTCGGCTCCGGAGCAGCGCCGAGGTTGTAGAGCGTCTGCAGGAATCTGAACGACGTGCGGGTGACGAGGGTGCGTCCGTCTTCGCCGATGCCGCCGATCGATTCGGTGACCCAGGTCGGGTCGCCCGAGTACAACGAGTCGTATTCCGGTGTGCGCAGGAATTTTACGATCCGCAGTTTGATCACCAGGTCATCCACCAGTTCCTGGGCATCGCTCTCGGTGAGGACACCAGCGGCGAGATCCCGCTC
>Ga0247815_10000949_pt1 | contig 22429 bp, 17 predicted proteins | sample UWRJL194509B1_FD_181014 | JGI IMG/M metagenome (GOLD analysis project Ga0247815, IMG submission 181014) | Plant litter microbial communities from Arlington Agricultural Research Station in Wisconsin, United States - UWRJ-L194-509B-1 | ecosystem: Environmental > Terrestrial > Plant litter >...
TATCCTTTGGATCATGATTCCGAAAGCGGAAACCAAGACCGAAAAGATGAACATGCGGGGTCAGGAAACGACCCTGCGAGGTTTTGCCAATAGTCAACTGGAGCCTTTCGTTGCCCAGTCAAAAGGCTTCCTGGTTGAATTCTTTGAAGTGATTGGCAACTTCATTGGCGGAACAGGCAGGATAGTTTTTAAGATCATTGCTATTTTTATCATTGTCAGCGCATCTTTTGGTCTCATCAGTTTGTTTATTGCGCTTGTCGCATTTTTGGGGATATGGGATGCTGATGTGAATAATTATTTTCCTTTTAGCATCATCAACCAGGAATACTTCAACACCCTTGCTTTTTCTTCCTTTCTGGTTGCGGGCATTCCTTTACTTGCCTTGATCTTGTTTTCGGTAAGAGTGGCTTTCAGCAACAGGGACGTCAACAAAACCTTATCTTTTGTGTTGCTCATCATTTGGTTGGGGGGTGTGGCCCCACTCATTTTTTACATCACACGGATTTCATCAGAATTTAAAGAGGGGGCAGAGTTCACCCAGCTTACAGAACTAAAGGTTTATCCGGAGTATACCTTTACTGTGGACAGAACCCGTTTTTTCAGTAAAGAGGATAGTCTTTCCTATCAGATAGATGCGGAGAATTATAAAGGCCGGAAAATTCTTACGGATCTGGACGATGAATTTAAGGCACCGAGAAGTATTCGCTTATGGATTGAAAAGAGTGCAAGCGGAAAGGCTTCGCTTACACAGAATTTTAAATCGCGGGGCAAAAACTTTGAGACTGCACTTAAAAATGCACAAGGAATACATTACGATTTCCAACAAAAAGATGCGCTGATTAATTTCAATCCTATGGTTCATCTAACTAAAAACGTAAGATGGCGTGGGCAGGAAGTGGAGCTTACTGTAAAAGTTCCGGTTGGTACCCATCTCAATATCAGTAAAGAATTGAACAGATACCTCAACGGAAACAATTATTGGGATTGCGAGCAGGGCAGTCAGGAAGGTTTCACAGAATGGATCATGACTGAAGAAGGCATCAAATGCAGGCACGAAGTAATTAATCCTGAAAACAACTAAATCTAACTATTTAACGGTATATCGATAGACAGAACGGGATACAGTCCCGTTTTTGTCTATTCCTTCAATTACCGCTCTGTAAGTTCCGTTGCCATCTGCATTATAATATTCCAGTGTTAAGGGACCAGTTGCTCCGGTAATTACTTTCGGATTCCAGTAAATGGTGGTACGCAAGTCATTAAAGTTATAAGTATTGGCAGGGTTCACATATTTAGGAGCGTAGAATTCCCGTTGTGTCGCAAACCCTTTCGGTTTGAATTTCGCCAGGTTGGCCTGTGGAATCATTGCCTTAAGTTCAGCAAGTGTTATTTTGGTGCCCTTTACCGGTTTTTTGGTATTCACCACCATTACGCCCTTTGTGCCATACATCCGGTCGATGGTTCCGAGTTCATCTTTAAGGAATACCTCAACAGATTCAATGTCTTCCGGCACAATGGAAGTTAGTGTCGAGTAGTCGATCGGACTGGCATTCATGAAAATCTGGATCGGGATTCTGGATCCCTGCTGGTAATCACGCGTTACATAGAAGTTGTTTTCAAAATAGGTGAGGCCAGGAGCCTGCCCCTGCAGGCAGATCGCAAAATTGGGGCAGCCCTTAAAACGATCGCCTTCGATCAGACGTCCGCTGATGTTGCTCAGACCAGCCAGAGAAAGGTGGTCAGAATGGCTTGGCCTTTTTACTTTAGCACCCTCAATCTTCACCTCTTTCAAGGTTCTCAAATAACTGTATTGCTTTTTGCTATTGGCCAGATAAGGTGCCATCGCGCTATCAATATTGGTGATTTCGTCGACAATTGTGGCATCTTTAACAAGTGGTGCACCCGGTTGTCCATCGAGTAAAATCATCAAACTTGATCCGTTTGCAGAATATTTGGCATTGATCAACACTTCTGAAGAATCAGGGAGGCTAAGATTCGGGAACACAAAAGTTCCGCTCGGACTGGTCACTGCTTCAGCCGCATAGCGGCTTCCCGTTACGGTCAATCGAAGCGCACCTTTTTTTACCGGCATTCCTGTCCGGTCTCTCAATGTACCCGATAGGCGCATGTCCTTTTCCGGAAAAATCTTCAGCGGACTAAAGTTACCGGCTAAAAGATCCTTATAGTTGAACCTGCGGTAGCCCTGGGTCAACAAGAGGACATCCAGGTCTGCCAGTTTTTTTTCATCGGGTTTATTGAAATAATAATTGGGTTTTTCGACATAACCCTTAATATCGGAAGTCAGTAACAATGAACTCAGTATGGTAATTTCAGTATCCTCATTTACCGGTACCTTTTGATCATCGGTCACCGAAATGGAATAACTACCTTCCAGTGCTGCAGTGGCGTCTTTGGCGGTAACGGTCAGCTTGACCTTGCTTCTTGGCTTGTAGGCCGCAAGATCCGATTTCAGCGATACAGTTGCCGTAGAGGGAGCGTTGTTAAAGGCCAGTCTTTCTGCAATAGGTTCACCGTTTTCTGAAAATAAGGTAATCTGCATAATGCCGGAAGGAAATTTATCCTTAGGCATTTTGGCATTGGTCAACTGGTTGTTCAATTTTGTTTTTGCTGCATAACAGATTACTCCGCCGCTGGTGCCTACTACAAAAATAGTCTTGCCTTTGTTAACAGAAAAATAGGGTTCGTTGGCCAGAATCTTAACGGCAACTGACAGCGGATCAGTATTGTTTACCTGAATTGTGGCCCCGGAAGCCTGTATTTTGGGAAGTTCAAAATCCTTAACAGACCCGTCTTTAAAAGTAATGTTGACTTTATAAGTTTTTGAAGCGTCTGCATTCAGATAAAAAGAACCCATACCGAGGTGGGTCGAACTGAAAGTCGTGACCGGTGTGCCCGAATTATCGGTTACACTCCCTTTAACATCCGTACCTAAACCTGTTGAATTGATTGCTTTAAAACCAATCCTCGTTGCAATACCAGCGATTAACTCACCTCCTTCAGGGAAAAATTGAACGTCGTAAGCACTTTTTGCAGGCCGGAGTTTGAAAATGGATGTTTGTATGTCATCTTCGGCAAGCGTCAGACTGGTTTTAAGTTCACCGTTTGTAATTGGGTCCGCTTTCCGGGGATCAATCTTGATCTTTAAAATACCATTTTGATCAGTGGTGCCTTTTCCTTTGCTCACCACGTCAAAGTTTGAGGTCACCTCCCAGGTTACCTGTTTGTTGGCGATTGCTGTGTTTTCATTGTTCTTAAACTGAACAACGGCATCTATCAGCTGACTTTTTGTCGATTGAGTGGTTTTGTAACTAAAGTGCGTAACGACTTGCTTGTCTATCGCTTCGCCAATAGCAATATTCTTGCTGAAAAAGTAAGAGGGATCAAAATTGCTCATCCACAAAGTATAGGCTCTGAATGAATAGTTTCCCTGCAGATAAGTACCTTTTGTAAGTGGAATATTTCCTGTAGCTATGCCGTCAACTATTGGCATTTTCAAAGTTTGCACCAACGAGTCGCGGTTGTTGACTACATCCAGGTAAACTATTTTGCTGAGTTGCGAGGGTAAATTGAGATCCATGGTCACATAAGCCTTGAACCAAATGGTGTCGGCCACGCCATAAAAAGGCTTGTCGAAATGTATGTAGACCTTCTCAACAGGACGTTCATCCGATAACTTTTTCGACTTGCCGATGATGTTGTCCAGAACAACGCTGTCCTGCTGCGCACTGGCAGAAAAATGCAAACCAAGGAAAAGGAAAAGAAGGGTAACTAGGTATGGTCTCATTAAATCAATGTATGGTATTTAAGCTTGCTAATATATTCATTTATAGAAGCAATTGTTTAAATACCATACATGTTTAACATATTTTGACAGTTGTTAGCTGAACGTGATTACAAAATCTTCCAGCGGAGTACGTACCTTTTTAAGGTTAACCAGCCAGTCGCCCGCTGCATCTCTGTATCCCAAAGGAAGCAAAGTGGTGCTGCGCAATCCGAGTGCTCTTAATCCAAGTAACTCATCAAGTGCCGCAGGATCAAAGCCTTCCATTGGTGTTGCGTCAACTTTTAACAATGCTGCCTCTGTAATGGCTACTCCAAAACCAATATAAGCTTGTTTGGCTGCATGCTGGTAACTTTCTTCAGGAGTTTTTGCAGTGAAAACGGCTACCATTTGGTTTACGAAATCAACATTTGCTGAATCCGGAAGGCCACGTTCTTTATTGGCATGGGTATAAACGGCTCTTACTCGTTCTTCTGTGTAACTGTCCCAGGCGGCAAAAATCAGTAAATGAGAACTGTCTGTAATTTGTGATTGTCCGTAAGATACGGCCTTGATTTTTTCTTTCAGTTCAGGGTTGGTGACTACTATAATTTTGAACGGCTGTAAACCTGATGAAGTGGGAGCCAGATGAGCGGCAGCTAGTATTTGGTCAATTTTATCTTGTGAAACTTTCTCACCGCTCATTTTTTTCGTGGCATAGCGCCATTTTAACGCATCTATTGTGCTCATGGATTATCTTTTTAATTCCTTGTTTTTTAATCTGTTAATTAACTGTGGTTGAAAAAAATAACAGTGTTAGCAAATGTAAATATGTTAGCAGAATATGTATGCGCATAAGTAGGTTTATGACTTTAAAATGATGGTTTCCTAACACCGATACTTCCATTTGAAACAATACTGAAGCACCCCTGAATTAAGTTCGACTCCAGTCAGATCCCGATAAAGGCGCTTATGATTACCTATATCCATGAGGACACTTATTCCAGGTGATGATGCTCAACTCAGTACGTTGGCCTATGAGAATTGGTTTCCTAATCGTCCTCAAAGCTAATAAACAAACTATTTTTTAAATTGCAGAATCAGTATGATCGAAATATTACTTTCATTCCTGCTCCCAGTAATACTTCTTCCCCAAATTGCCGCAGGATTTTTAGCGCGGCAGTTTGGCAGGAGGTTTTGGGTTTGGTTTGGGATATCGTTTTTTCTTCCAGTGATATCGTTAATTATATTGATCCTGTTGAAAGATAAGGAGTCTGACAACCATGTTTCCTGAATAAGATTGAAACAATTGGGTTCGAATGGAAATTCAGTTAAGTTTTAGTGCTTCAGTTTCGCTTTAAATACTTTTTCCATTTTATCCAGTTTAGGGACAATAACCATTTTACAATAAGGCTGGTTGCCATTTCTATTGAAATAATTCTGATGGTAGCTTTCTGCTACATAGAATGGTGATGCTTTCTCTATTGCAGTGACTACGGGGTTGCCAAATGCTTTGGTGTCATTCAACTCTTTTTTATATTTTTCAGCAATGGTTTTCTGTTCCGGACTGTGGTAAAAAATAACCGAACGGTATTGTGTACCCACATCCGCTCCCTGACGGTTTAAGGTGGTCGGGTCATGTGTTTTCCAGAATACCTCCAGTAACTCATCATATTTTATTTTTGCAGGATCATAAGTTACTTCAATTACTTCTGCATGTCCGGTAGTACCGGTACAAACATCATCGTAACTCGGATTGACCACAGAACCGCCTTCATAGCCGGACCTTACTGCTGTTACTCCGTTTAAACGTTGAAAGACTGCTTCGGAACACCAAAAGCACCCGTTGCCAAAAGTAGCTTTTTGAAGTTTTGAAGATTGGGCATTGGCATTGCCGATTGATAACATCAGGAATATAACCACTAATATATTTTTCATGTCGTGCTTTATAATTATAAAAATTTGAATCTGATTTAGTAAAGTTACGTAAGCACAGTCGCTATAGTTTTGATGTGGATCAGGACTTGCTTTAAGTTGACAATCGTCTGATAAAAGGTGATTGGTGTGAATAACTTAAATAAATTATTTTCAGGATGTTAGTCCGCTTAAGTTTCCGTTGCGGAGGTTTATTAACAATACTTTCTTAAATTAGGTCTCATTACTCCTAAAAAACGATCAATATGTCTGCACCTTATATTCCAAGTCTGGATCTGGGCTCTTATGTCAACGGCTCTGAACAAGAAAAAAAGAAATTCTCTGATGAACTGGGCCGGGCGTTTAACGACTCCGGTTTTGTGACCATTACCAATCATGGGCTGGATCAGGAACTGATTGATAAACTGTACCAGAATATTCAGGCCATGTTTGGCCTGACTGCGGATCAGAAAAAACAATATGAAAGAGCAGAACTGGCGGGTCAAAGGGGATATACCAGTCCGGGTAAGGAAACTGCTAAGGGTGCTAAGACGGCAGATCTGAAAGAATTCTGGCAGATTGGCCAGGAAGTGATGGATGCTGATCCGATTAAAGCTGATTATCCGGATAATGAATATGTGGTGGAGCTCCCGGAGTTCAACGAGGTAACACGCGAAACCTATCAGCGGCTTGAAGCCAATGGCAAACACCTGCTCCGGGCTATCGCTACCTATCTTGAACTTCCTGTCAATTATTTTGATCCCTTTGTCCATAATGGCAATTCAATTCTAAGGGGGATACATTATTTCCCGATCCAGGATCCAGACGCACTTCCTGATGATGCGGTCCGGGCTGGGGCGCATGAGGATATTAACCTGATTACTTTACTGATCGGTGCCAGTGCTGATGGACTGGAGGTATTGACCCGCAGCAACGAATGGCTGCCAATCAAAGCCGGGCATACCGATATTGTAGTAAATGTGGGCGATATGCTGCAGCGATTAACCAACAACAAACTGCGGTCTACCACACACCGGGTTGTCAATCCACCGCGCGAACTGATGAAGACTTCGCGCTTTTCTGTGCCGTTCTTTTTACACCCAAGAATGAGTATGGACCTAACCTGCCTGGATTCTTGTGTGGATACAGAACATCCTAAAGAGTATACAGATATGACTGCCGGAGAATACCTTGATGAAAGATTGAGGGAGATTGGCTTGAAAAAAATGTAATGTTTTGGGCGGGTAGAATTTTTGATGATCTCTTCGAAGACGGAGTGATCAGGCGCTACGCGCAGATTCCTCAATGTCTTCTCTGAGACATCAAAAATTCTCCGCCCAAAACCAGGCGACATGGTTTCCGTCCAACTTATAGGATAAGGGTCGGGGGTCTAGATTCTTGTTGTTGCTTACTTTTCTATCTGTCTAATTTGACAATGAAGAATATCACTGATAAGCAATACTATATCTAAGTTTTAAATATATTTCCTTTCCCAGCCTGATAACGAGGATATCATTAATAAACAATTCAGTATTTAAACTTTAACTACGGTCGTTACTTTCCTTGACTACCTAAACAATGAAGGACTTAGTCAATATGGCGACGAATATTTGAAATTTTCCAATTCTGCTTTTTTAGAAAAATTTAGTGTCTCATAGAAAACATTGAGGAATCTGCGCGTAGCGCCTGATCACTCCGTCTTCGAAGAGATCACTCAATTTTTCCAAAACAAAAGACAGAGTTATAGCCCCTTATCAATCGCTTTATTGATTACGTCCTCAATTCTGCCCCTGATTTTCATATTGCCGAGCTTGTCTGTCACCGTTGGGTTGACGCGGTTGGAAAGAAATATATAAACCAGACCTCTTGACGGGTCTACCCATACACAGGTTCCCGTATAACCGGTATGTCCATATGTTTGCGGAGAGGCCAGTTCGGATGGATATTTTTTAGTCAGATCCGGATCCCAGCGGTCAAAGCCGAGGCCTCTGCGACTTACAGCCGACTGCTTTGCCGTAAATAGGTCTACAGTTTGCGGTTTAAAATATTCCTGACCGCCATAACTTCCCTTGTTGAGCAGCATCTGGTAGATAATGGCCAGGTCATTGGCGCTGGAAAATAATCCGGCATGACCGGAAACCCCACCAACAAGGGCTGCACCCTGGTCGTGTACATAGCCTTCCAACAAGGTTTTTCTAAAATAAGTATCCTGTTCTGTCGGGATAATTTGCTCTTTACTAAAACGGTTGCGCGGCAAAAATCCGGCGCTCTGCATACCCAATGGTTTATAAAAATTGTCGGCTGTATAAATGTTCAATGGTGTGCCGCTGATGCGCTCAACGATGTCTTTCATTACATACATACTGATGTCGCTGTAAACATATTGTCCATGTGTTTTGATCGGAGAATTCAACATTTTTGGCCACATCACATCTTTAAAATAATTCTTCCGGATGTAATAATTATCGGCCACCTTGGTTGGATAAGCTGCACTAGAATCCCTGCTGTAGTCGCTGGTTGTAATAGAATTGTGAAAAGGAATGTACGGAATAAAGCCCGCCTGGTGCAGCATCACTTCGCGTACTTTAATGCCGTTCATGGGCAGTGTCCTGGCCTTTGGAATATAGGCACCTATATTGGTGTCCAGGTTAAGCTTATTTTGTTCAACCAGCCGCATAACGGTTGGCGTTGTAGCTGTCACCTTGGTCACAGATGCCAGATCAAAGATATCTGTTATTTTTTCGGGCAGACCACCGTAGGTATGGTGGCCATAAGCCTTATTGAATATTACTTTACCGTCTTTGGCAACAAGCACGACCATGCCGGGAGCCGCCTGTGCTTTGATTGCCTCGGCGGCAATGTTGTCTATTTCACGCAGGTTGTCTGCATTAACCCCTGTCTCTTCTGGCAACGTGTATTTCAGACGGGTGGCAACAGTGCTGAATCCCGAGCCGGCGATGTATTTAGGTGAATACGTGGCCGCTAATTTTTTACTGACTGCGATACCTCCAAAAATGATTTGCGGTACAATACCTGCAGCAACCGGGGTATTTTGATCGGTCCAAATCACGGGTGCTTTCAGGTCGTCAAAGGCAGAAAGGTTGCGGGCGTCACCAAATAGGGAGACAATCACCTGTTTGTTCCTGGCCAGACTAAGAATGAAACTGGTATTCCTTGAATCGTTTACTGCGGTAGAAGGAATGCTGACAATGACGGTATTGAAATATTTGAGATCGTCTTCCAGGTCGTTTAGGGTACTGGCATTCTGATAATCAGCAGCTGAGAAGGCGGTGATTTTGGTGTATTTGTTCAACAGGCTGTCGAATACTTGCTGATTGCCGAAGCCCAGGTTGACCGAAGCAATGTTCTTTTTATCGAGTTCCAGCAGCGGGATTGTTTTTTCATGGTTATTCAGCAATACGGTATTGCTGCTGACGGTATTTTGCTGGGCAATGGTCTGTTCATTTTGTTTGTGGTCCTGCGCGCAGGCGACACAGGAAAATAAGGAAAGGAGACTGACAATAAGGATGTTTCTCATGGGAAGTTCTAAGATGATTGATGCGCTTTAAAGATCGTAATTTTACGGTAATTTGTGAATAAGCGACCTTAATAATCTAAAAGATGCAGAGAGTTGAGCCTTATTTTGCCTAAATTAGCAATCTTTTTGAGGAAGTTTAGATGTCAGATATAATACAGCTTTTACCCGATAGTGTCGCCAACCAAATTGCGGCAGGAGAGGTGGTACAACGCCCCGCTTCAGCAGTAAAAGAACTTTTAGAGAATGCCATTGATGCGGGGGCCAATAAAATTCAGTTGATTCTTAAAGATGCGGGCAAAGCCCTGATCCAGGTTATTGACAATGGTTGCGGAATGACGGTCACTGATGCGAGAATGTGTTTTGAACGTCATGCTACATCAAAAGTGCGCAAGGCAGAAGATCTTTTTGCCATCCGTACCATGGGTTTCAGAGGTGAAGCCATGGCATCCATAGCAGCTATTGCCCAGGTGGAGATGAAAACGCGGCGGCATGAAGATGAATTGGGTACGCTGATTGAAATAGAAGGCTCCTCGTTTATCAAACAAGAGCCGGTTGCCACTTCAGTTGGCACCAGCATCTGCATCAAGAATCTTTTTTTCAATACACCTGCCCGCCGCAATTTCCTGAAAAGCAACCCGGCAGAGATGCGCCACATTATTGATGAATTTCAACGCGTGGCTTTGGCCAATCCGGCCATTGCATTTAGCCTTAATCACGACGGCGTAGAGGTTTACCGTTTACCAGTCTCGGTGTTGAAACAGCGCATTGTCCATCTGCTGGGCAACAATTACAACGAACGGCTGATCCCGGTAGAAGAGGAGACCAGCATCATCAACCTGAAAGGGTATATCGGCAAACCGGAATTTGCTAAGAAGACGCGGGGCGAACAGTTTTTTTTCGTCAACAACCGGTTTATCAAGGATCCGTATCTCAACCATGCGGTCAACAGGGCTTATGAGGAATTGCTTTCTGAAGAAAATTTCCCCCTGTATGTGCTGTTCATTGAGATCGATCCCGCAAATATTGACGTGAACGTCCACCCGACCAAGACAGAAATCAAATACCTGGATGAGAAATCGATCTATGCAATCCTTCATTCCGCTGTAAAACGCTCCCTTGGCAGGTTCAACATCAGTCCCACCATCGATTTTGATCAGGAGACAGGCTTCAGCAGTATGATTACACCCATCGCACCCGAGGAAATTGTACCGCCAAGCATCAGCTTTAACCCCAATTTTAATCCCTTTGCGGAGGAACGTCCTGCGGCGGCAAGGGAAAATGCTTACGCGAGTTTTGCAAGGAGTTACAATGGCGGAGGAAATGCAGGTATGCCTTCGAGTTCTAAGAATTGGGGTTCCCTGTACGAGATTGCGAACCATAGCGTGGCGGAACAATCTGCTCTGTCGCTTTCGGGGTCGGGCGACGATGAGCTGGCACCTGTACAAAAACAATTGATGCAATTGCACGGCCGCTACATCATATCGCAGATCAAGTCGGGCTTAATGCTGATTGACCAGCAGGCTGCACATGAACGAATTCTTTACGAGCGGTTTTTATTACACCTGGAAGACCGGAAAGGGGCTTCGCAACAAAGTTTGTTCCCGCAAACGGTGACTTTAAGTCCAAATGATTATGAACTGGCGAGAAGTTTACTGGACGACATCAAAAGCCTGGGTTTTGAAGTGCGGGAATTTGGTAAAAATACCTTGGTAATTGAAGGGATACCCGTAGATTTAGGGAGCAGCAACATCAATGAGACACAGTTGTTTGAACACCTGATTGAAGGATTTAAAAATTCACAGCAGGAATTGAAGCTGGATAGAAGAGATGCGCTGGCCAGGAGTATGGCCAGAAACAGTGCCATCAGAAGCGGAACAGTGCTGGGGCAAACGGAAATGAATACACTGATCGAGCAGCTTTTCTCCTGCAAAACCCCGGGTTTTGGCATCAGCGGAAAGCCGGTCATACAAACCATAGGATTGACAGAACTGGATAAGAAATTTGACAAATAGATAGAATGAACAACATCCACATACCTCCGGTAGTAAAAAATCTACTGATCATCAATGTGCTCTTTTTTGCGGCCACATATGTGTTCCAGGGCGCTGGAGTGAATCTTTCACAATACCTTGGTGTGTTTTATTTTGACTCTCCGTTTTTCAAAGTTTGGCAACCGGTCACTTATATGTTTATGCATGCCAATCTTGGGCATATCTTTTCTAATATGTTCGGCCTTTTCATGTTTGGTGGTGTACTGGAAACGAGGTGGGGAGCAAAACGTTTTCTAAATTTTTACCTGATTTGCGGATTGGGTGCGCTGGCGCTTCAAATGGGTGTGCAGGCTTATGAAATTTATCAGATAACTGGGCATGTTGTGAACATCGAAAGCATACCGGGACTCGGAGCAAATTTGTCACAGGCTCAGATGCAAACTTTGTCAGGCATATATGGTGGCCCTATGGTTGGTGCATCAGGTGCAATATTTGGCATCCTGGTTGCTTTTGGTATGCTATATCCCAATACCGAACTGATGATGATTTTTTTTCCGATTCCCATCAAAGCCAAATACTTTATCCCACTTTATATCGTATTTGAATTGTATTCCGGTGTGGCGCAAACGCCTGGAGATTCAGTTGCCCATTATGCCCATCTCGGTGGTGCGCTGGTCGGCTTTATTTTAGTGAAACTTTGGAAAGATAAGGACAACAATAGATTTTATACGTACTATGAATAAGGGACTGTTTCAGGATTTAAGATATAAGGTTTTTCAGTCTGGTAATCCGTCTTATTTATACATCGGCATCAATGTCATTATTTTCGTAGCGGTTGCGCTGATCAACCTGCCTTTATTTTTATCGGGCAATAGTACAACTTATGAGGTTTTTATCCGGGAATATGCGGGCTTCCCAGCCTCAATAAGTAAGCTTCCCGAAAGATTTTATACGATTCTGACGTACCAGTTTTTCCATGAGGGGCCTTTGCACCTGCTGTTCAATATGCTTTGGCTATTCTGGATGGGCAGGATCTTTCTGGACTTCCTCAAACCAAGACAATTTCATTTCATTTACCTGGCCGGCGGATTTGCCGGGGCTTTGCTTTACCTGCTGGCTTACAATGTATTTCCGGTTTTTGAAGGGGCCAGAGCAGGTGCGACAGTTATCGGCTCTTCTGCCGCGGTGATGGCTGTTGTAGTAGCTACCGCCACTTTAGTTCCCGACTATACGCTCCGGTTGATGTTTTTCGGAGATGTCAAATTGAAGTACCTGGCACTGGCTTATATCGCACTGGACCTGATCGGTATCGCTTCCGCAAATGCGGGGGGCAGTTTTGCACATCTTGGCGGTGCTTTGCTTGGATTTGTTTACATCAAAGTGCTGCAGAACGGAACAGACTGGAGCAATATTTTTAAGAAAAAACCTAAAATGAGGGTGGTTAAAAATGATGCTGGCAACAGGCCGGTCCGGACAACCAATACAACTGTAAATCAAAGAGAAATAGACGAGATCCTGGATAAAATCTCCCAATCGGGCTACGACAAACTGACGCGGGAGGAAAAGGAGACCTTGTTTAAGGCAAGTAAGCATTAGCCATGATAAAGAAGAGATCTAAACCTACATTTCTGGACAAGCTGGTCCGCTCGGCTGCGCTGGTATTGGCAATTGCCCTGGTGCTCGGCTTCTTAGCTGGCAGGTTTGATCCCAGGGAATATAAATACTTTCCGTTTTTTGGTCTGGCATATCCCTTCGTTCTTGCCCTGAACGTATTGATGATCCTTTGGTGGTGCCTCAGAAAAAGATGGGTATTCGCCATTTCCACTGTTGTGCTGATTGTACTTGGCGGTCAGGCTTTTCATGCCACTTTCGGCCTGATCGGAAACTCGGGGGAAGGTCCTAAGCGTAACGAGGAGTACATCAGGATGATGACCTACAATGTTCATAGTTTTAAACCTTACGGAACCGATAATGTAGAGGCTGTTAAGCAACAGATGCTTGAGCTGATCGGGAAGGAAAATCCGGATATCATTTGTTTTCAGGAATATTTTACACGCAAAAAGGGTCCTTATGACATGACCGACAGCCTGAAGAGAATTCTTAAGACATCCTATTTTTATTTTGAGCCTACTATGAAGAACAATTATGAGTCCTACGGTCTGGCGATCTTTTCACGTTATCCGATCAAAGACAAGGGCCACATTATTTTCAATGAAGAGCCTGGAGGAAATACCAGTATCTATACCGATGTTCAGGTCAGAAATCAAAGGATCAGGGTCTACAATGTACATCTGCAGTCCATCGCATTTCAGGAACAGGATTACAACTACATAGATAAAGTTGCCCATAAAATGGATGCCGACCTGGTGCCTTCAAAGCGGATCCTGAGCATGTTGAAAAGGGCATTTTTAAAACGAAGTCAGCAGGTAGACATCATGAAACAGCACATGAAAACCTGTAAGACGCCATTTATTATAGCAGGCGATTTTAACGATACGCCTGCATCTTATGCGGTAAGGCGGATGACGGATTCCCTCTACAATACATTTAAAGAACAGGGAACCGGACTGAGCCGGACGTACAATGGAAAATTTCCTAATTTTCAGATCGACTATATTGCCGCCACAAAAGATTTTAAGGTACTCAATTACAGGGTAACCGAGGCACAATTGTCAGATCATTTTCCTGTTCGCAGCGACCTAAAATTAAATCCTTAAAATTTTTACATTTGCAGAATGAATACAGGCTTGCAGCTCTACAATACCCTTACACGTAAGAAAGAAATCTTTGAACCGCTAAATGCACCCAATGTTGGTATGTATGTATGCGGTCCGACTGTTTATAGTGACGTGCATTTGGGCAATTGCCGTACTTTCCTTTCTTTTGACCTGATGTTCAGATACCTGAAATATAGTGGCTATAAAGTGCGTTATGTACGCAACATTACAGACGCGGGACACCTGGAGGGCGATAGGGATGAGGGCGATGACAAGTTTGCGAAAAGAGCTAAACTGGAACAGCTGGAGCCGATGGAAATCGTCCAGAAGTATACGATCGGTTTTCATGATGTGATGCGGATATTTAATGCGCTTCCACCGAGTATAGAACCAACAGCAACGGGACACATCAGTGAACAAATTGAAATGATCAGCGAGATCATTAAAAATGGTTATGCTTATGTGGCCAACGGAACGGTTTATTTTGACGTAGAAAAATACAGCAAGGAGTACAATTATACCATACTGACCAATAGAAACCTGGAGGACATGCTGGCGAATACCAGAGAGCTGAGTGGCCAGGACGAAAAGCGTGGCCGGCTTGATTTTGCCTTGTGGATCCAGGCCAAACCTGAAACGCTGATGCGCTGGCCTTCACCATGGGGTGTCGGTTTTCCCGGCTGGCACATTGAGTGTTCTGCAATGAGTGCCAAATATCTTGGTGAAGAGTTTGACATTCACGGAGGAGGGATGGATTTGGCTGCTACGCACCATACCAATGAAATCGCCCAGTCTGAAGCTTGCAGCCATAAACAACCGGCAAAATACTGGATGCACACCAACATGCTTACGGTAAACGGAGTACGTATGTCAAAGTCGGCAGGAAACGGATTTTTACCAGGTGAACTTTTTACAGGTGACCATCCTTTGCTGGCCAGAGGCTTCAGTCCGATGACTGTTAAATTTTTCATGTACCAGGCACACTACCGCAGTACCCTCGATTTTTCAAATGAGGCATTAGACGCATCAGAAAAAGGATTCAGAAGATTGATGAATGCTGTCGGTTTACTGGATAAACTGGTGCCTTCCGAAAAGAATGACTTTGACATTGATGCGATCGCGGCAAACTGTATCAAGGCGATGAACGATGATTTTAACAGCCCTGTTGTCATTGCAGAGCTGTTTGAAGCGGTACGGGCTATTAATACAGTGTATGACGGAAAAGCGGCCATTTCGGAATCGGAACTGGACAAACTAAAGCAACTGATGAATGATTTTGTATTTGATGTGTTTGGTCTTAAGGATGAAGAGTCATCCAATGTCGAACTTAACGGTGTGCTTGAACTGGTCATTGACATCAGAAAAGGAGCCAAGGAAAACAAAGATTATGCAACCTCCGATAAGATTCGTCTTGGCCTGCAGAGTATGGGCATCCAGTTAAAAGACAGCAAAGAAGGCACCACATGGACTAAAATCTAGTATTGTGCAATTGTTGATTACTTTTTGAAATGATGAACCCAATCAAACCCCTATATTAGTACTTTAACTATTTAAAACATGAATAAATTTATTTATACCATCGTTGCCGCATCGCTTACGATTGGCGCATATGCCCAGAAATCAGACGGTACTACTAAATCCCTGGTTAAAGCGGAACAGGATTTCGCAGAAAAGCTGGCCAAGACAGGCGCGAAAACTGCTTTCGCTACCTATTCAGGCGATAAGACTTTGGTTTTCAGGCCAAATCCTGTAAATGCCAAAACCTATTATGCCACTGCTGAGGATACAAAAGACCTGAGCTGGACACCGGTTTATGCCAGGGTATCGAGAAGCGGTGACTGGGGATTCACGACAGGTCCATATACTTACAATGGAAAAGAAACATCTTACGGACAGTATTTTTCTGTCTGGAAAGCGGTAGATGGTAAATGGGAGTTGGTACTTGATCTTGGAACCACCCACAACAAACCTTTGAATAAGGTAACGACTGCGTTTATTGAGCCTAAGGATTCCTACAAGCCTAAGTTTTTGAATGACAAACAGAGAGAGGCAGGTGCGAGCATTGTGAGTACCACTGAAAGCACCCTCAATGCAACATTGAAATCTTATGGTATTTCTGCCTTTGCCGGTTTCATCAATCCTGATGTCAGGATTCTGTTCCCCGGCTATGAGCCGATTATAGGTAAGGACAAAGCCCTGGCTTTTTTCAACAGTATGATCAGCAAAGCAACCTTAAAAACGACTAAAGTAAATAAAGCAGATGGTGGTGATTTTGCCTATACCTATGGTTTGGCAACCCTGGATTATAAAGCAGATCTGAGAGAGAGCTTTAACTATGTATTCGTTTACGAACGCCAGGCGGACCACAACTGGAACCTGATCGCATTGGTATTTACTCCTGCAGAGCGTTAAAAACTATACGGTATTTTAAAATAAAAAAGGGTTTCTTAAGTTAATCATTAAGAGCCCTTTTTTTATGCATTAAAAGCTATGAGAAAACACCTTTCCCTATTGTTGCTGCTGTTTGTCATGTTACGTGTACATGGTCAAAAGACCCCGGATTTTGATTTACAGGGTAACCGCGGTGCCCGCGGAATTATGCCTGAGAATACCATTCCCGGCATGACCAGGGCATTGGATCTCGGCGCTACTACGCTGACCATGAATGCCGTCATCACGAAAGACAAACAGGTAATCCTGTCTCAGGAGCCTTATTTTAACCATGAATTCAGCCTCAAGCCCGATGGCAAAGCAATTACGTTAAAAGAACAGAAGAATTTCAATATTTACCAGATGGACTATGCCGAGGTGAAGAAGTTTGACGTGGGCAGCAAGGTGCATAGCAGGTTTCCCTACCAGGAAAAATTCGTCGCTTACAAGCCTTTGCTGGCAGAGACCATAGATTCGGTAGAGCAATACGTGAAGAAAAAGAAACTGGCCAAGCCCAATTATAGCATTGAGACAAAAACCATCCCAAAGGCCGATAATGTATTTCAGCCTGAACCTGCTGAATTTGTCGAGCTGATCATGGAGGTGGTGAACAAAAAGAAGCTGGCAAAAAGAGTCACCATCCAGTCATCTGACATACGCACCCTGCAGTACCTTCATGAGCATTACCCGAAAATCAAAACGGCTTTGCTGATCGATGAAAAAGTAGATTTCGAAGTCAACATCAGTGACCTGGGTTTTAAGCCTACCGTATACAGTCCGTATTCCGTCCTTGTGGGCAAGGGACTGGTGGACCGCTGTCATGAGTCCGGGATTAAAATCATCCCATGGACAGTCAATTCATTAAAAGACATGAAGTACCTGATCGGGCTTGGCGTGGACGGGGTGGTTACAGATTATCCAAACCTTTATAAGAAGGTAATGGATGAGTTTTAGAACAAATTGCGGATGATCTGTTCAATAGACAGTCCTTCAGCTTCAGCACGATAATTTCTAACGATCCGGTGGCGCAGAATGGGTTCCGCAACTGCCTGCACATCTTCAATATCCGGAGAATATTTGCCAGAAATAGCCGCATGGCATTTGGCACCTACTACCAAAAACTGTGAAGCCCTTGGTCCGGCACCCCAACTGACATATTTGTTGATGTCAGATGTAGCCAATTCTGTATTCGGACGGGTTTTACTGGCTAGTTTTACGGCATATTCAACAACATTATCTGCTACAGGAATATTTCTGATCAACTTCTGAAAATATTGGATCTGGCTGGCATTGATGATCTTTTCCAGTTTGATATCGTTGTTGCTGGTCGTGCTTTTTACGATAGTCAGTTCGTCTGCAAAAGAAGGATAACTCAGGTGTACGTTAAACATAAACCGGTCCAGCTGTGCTTCCGGCAGCGGATAGGTACCTTCCTGCTCTATCGGATTCTGGGTAGCCAGCACAAAGAAAGGATTCGGGAGTACGTGTCTTTGGCCTGCAGCGGTAACTGCTTTTTCCTGCATGGCCTCCAGTAAAGCCGCCTGTGTTTTAGGTGGCGTCCTGTTGATCTCATCTGCCAGGACTATGTTTGAAAAAACAGGGCCGTGTATGAATTTAAAGTTGCGGTCTTCTCCCAGGATCTCTGCACCAATAATGTCACTGGGCATTAAATCCGGCGTAAACTGGATCCTGTTGAACTCCAGGTCCATGACATTCGCCACAGTCTGTACCAACAGCGTTTTGGCCAGTCCCGGAACTCCGACCAACAGGCAGTGCCCGTTGCTGAAGATCGAAATAAGGACTGATTTTACCACTTCATCCTGACCGATAACGATTTTGCTGATCTCAGCTTTGATCTTGTTAAAGGCCTGATGCAGCGCATCTACGGCTTTAATGTCATTTTCGAACTGCATAATTATTCTTTTTTAGCAGTTACGTTTTTTGTCCAGATCTTTAGTTCCTCACAGCCGCTATATTCCTCATCAATTCTGATATAAGTATCTTCTCTTCTTTTGGTAAACCAGTCGCTCAGGGTACGGTCAACCTTTTCTTGCTGAGCTCTTTCTTTGAACTTCGAATAATCCTGCTCGAGACTTCCTTTATGCGGTGGGATTTTTGATTTCAGGAAAAGGATTTTGTAACCTTCTTTTCCATCTGCTCCTATGAAGGAGATTGGCTGGGAAACTTCGCCTACTTTCATGGTATCTACGACAAGGAACACCTTTGGATCCAATTTATCGGCAGGAATGAAGGTTGTTCTGGCTGTTTGCTGATCGGCATACAGCAGCATTCCCCCATTGTATTGTGAGTCTTTATTGTCCGAATACAAAGAAGCAGCGGTGAAAAACGGCAATTTCTTGTCAACGATGGATTTGTAAATGGTATCCCCATGAAGTTTTGTCCGATCCAGACTCTGTGGTGTATTTTGCGGACGGATCAGGATGTGTCTGGCCTGTACCTGCTCACCTCTGCGTTCAATAACCTGAAGTATGTGATAACCGTGCTCCGTTTCGAATACTGGCGACATCTCTCCCGGTTTAAGTTTAAATGCCCATGCAGAAAACTCTTTTACCATACCTCCACGCTCAAAAAAGCCAAGATCACCACCATCAGGTGCAGAACCCGGATCCTCTGAATAAGATTTTGCCAGAAAGGCAAAGTCTTCGCCACTTTTAATCCTGAGCCTCAAAGCATCGATCTTATCGTAGAATTTTTGTTTTTCAGCCTTAGTTAATTTTGGATGAAGTACAATCTCTCCAACTTCAAACTCTGTAGGGATATCGGGAAGGCTGTCTTTTTTGTAGCCGTCAAAATAACGTTTCACTTCCAGCGGCGTTACAATTACATCCTGTGTAATCTTTTGCTGCATTTTATTGGAAATCAATTGCTCCTTGATGTCAGGTCTGATTTCATCTTTATACTGAAGTACAGAGCGGTTTAAGAATTGCTCCAGTCGCTCTTGTCCGCCCGCTTTCTGAATCTGGGCACGCATCCGTTTGTCCACCTCTTCGTCCACCATCGATTCCTCCACCACGATCGAGTCAATCTCGGCCTGTTGTTTCAATAACTTCTGGGTCAGGATCTGCTGCAGGATATAGCATTTTACCGTCGGGTTTTCAGGATTGCCATAATTCAGGTACTGTGCATATTGCTGGTTCAGGTCAGACAACAAGATGATGTTGTTTCCCAGCACAGCGATCACTTTATCTATATTTTTTTTTTGTGCCTGCGTACTGGTAAATAAACAAATCAGTCCGCATGCTATTATTGAAAATTTCCTCATTCTATAGTTGTTCTATTGTATTCTTTTGCAAATCTAATATTATATATTCTATTGACGGCAACTTAAGGTTTGGCCAGTTTTCTTAATTCATCCTGGTTCACCTTTACCGTATATTTTTTTCTCAACTCCGCTACCCATTTATTTTCCAGGCTTTGCTGATAATCTGTGATCACCTGCAGTTTCACATCGTCAAACGAACCCTCCGGATAATCATTTTTATGGGTGCCATAAAAATTACGCAGTTCAGTTTCTTCATTCAGGGACCTGGACCAAATTTTTTGTTCGGTCAGGTTGAACATCAATACCGCATCCTGATACTCGTTCAACATAAACGTATACTCAGGTTTGGATTTGGTCACTCTTTTTTGTGCATTTAGCGACGATTCATACTCCTTTACCTCTGCCAGGTAAGTGGTGTCCTGATCCATACCCAGTTCTCTTGCATCCAGCACCTTCAACCTAAAATCAATATAAAGATTCAAATAGGCCGCCAGATCCTTGTCCGAAGCATTCGCATTCCCTGCATGATTTTTCTTGTAAAACCACATAAACTCTTTACTGCTCAGTGGTTTTCCGTTGATGACAGCTACATGCTGCGCAGAGACCGCACTTATGATAAAGCATAATATAATGGCGCAATAGATTGTTCTCAAACGGATTTATCCTGTAAATTTTAAGGCATAAAAGTAATAAATAAAGGCACTATAATGAGATATTTAACTAATTTTAACAGAAAAAAGATTTCCAATTTAATTGTCCTTCATGGAGCGCCAACTTACTGCCGACGAAAAGGCCCTTCCCCTATTTTTTACAGATGATGTTTATCTTGTTGCCGAAGCGGAACCGATAGCGGCTCAACAAATTAGTACAGAAAACTCGCCGGTTAATGCTTCAGCAATTGCTGTCGAACAGCCAATCGCACCACAACCCACAATAGTTCTGGAGGAAGTAGTATTGCAACCGGTAGCGCCTTCCCAGCCAGTCGCTCCACCAACGGTTTATAAATTTTTGGGCAACAACAAGCGCAACATTCTGATTCTGGTAAATGATTCCGAATATGATGTGAGCGACGAAAAGGGCAGGGAATTGCTTCGGAAGATCGTTAAGTCGGTCAACCTGACCGCTGCTGATTTTGCCCTGTTGAATTATGCAGGCTATCACAATACAAGTTTCGCGCAACTGAAACAGTACTTTTCATGTGCATTTGTATTTGCTTTTGGTGTTTCACCACAGCATCTGGGCATGGACAATCATCCTCAAAACAAGGTGGTCACGATTGGTTCTGTGAAGTTGATCTTTTCTGCAGAACTGCGAAAACTGGAAGAAGATATGGAGGCAAAGAAAACACTTTGGGGCAGTTTAAAACAAATGGGGTTATGATAAAAGAACTGGTTTTTGCAACAAACAACAAATATAAAGCACAGGAGATTCAGCAATTATTACTCAATCAATACACCATCCTTACGCTGGCTGATATTGGCTGTACGGTAGACATTCCTGAAACAGGAGATTCTTTTGAAGAGAACGCAGCGCTCAAAAGCAATTATGTGTACCACAATTACCAGTTGGATTGTTTCGCAGACGATAGCGGACTGGAAATCGAGGCGCTAAACCAGGAGCCTGGCATTTATTCGGCACGGTACTCTGGCGTAAAAGACGATCTGGTCAACCTGCAACTGGTGCTCGAAAAAATGAAAGGGCTGGCAAACAGAAGGGCAAATTTCAAAACAGTAGTTGCCCTGGTCCGCAATGCTGAGCCTGTATTTTTTGAAGGCGTAATTTATGGTCAAATCCTGGAAGAGCCTCTTGGCGATCAGGGCTTTGGCTATGATCCCATCTTCCAGCCGGATGGTTACAGCCAGACCTTTGCCCAAATGAGCATGGCGCAAAAAAATGAGATCAGTCACCGTGCCATCGCCATGAAGAAGCTTATTTCTTTTTTAAAGGAGCAGGCTGCAGCTTCTTGAGCAGCGAATCGGCTTTGCCAGCCGCTGGTTTTAACTTGCGTACCAATGAATCGGCTGCCGCTTTTTTCAGCGGAATGCTATCTATTTGAGCACTGTCTTTCTGGGCCCGTGCCTTTAGCTGTTTGAGGAACTGGTCGCTCACGGCCTCCAGCACTTTGCCATCTTTCACGGAAATCTTCTTTACGGTCGTTTTACCCTTCGCCGAAGTCGAAGCAGCAGCTTTTGGCTTGGCCTTCCCTTTAATGATTTCTTGTTTAGATAAGGGCCTCAACTCCGGCTTCCAATTGAAACCAGTCAGCATTTTATCTTCCTTTATCTCTGCCATTGGTATTTTTACCCCTTCGGCATCTTTGATGGTCAGCAGATCCTGGATCTCCTTGTTCTTAAAAAGGATTTTGATCCTGGCGCTTACGGTCTGACTTAAATCGGTATACACGCTGTCTTTATCGCGTACATAATAAATGCTTTCTGCATTTCCGTCTACAAACATGGTGCTCAGTTGCCCGTCTTTAAAAAACGCTGTGATCAACTTTCCCTTCACCTGGTTGTATTTGGCGGAGTCGGCGTTCACATTGATGATAAAGCCATTGTCAATGACCTGCAGCGTATTTAGTTTGTTGTTTCTTAGCCTCAGGTAAATCGTGTCGCCGGTCTGCTGGGAGCCTTGTGACCACAGCATCGGCTTTTTATACCAGCGCAAAGTCGAATCTGCACTGGTATAAAAGAGCGAATCGGATACAGCCTGCATGTTGGCCTTAAAAACCCGCACGTTGTGGTAAGCCTTAATTGCCCTGGTTTTAATCGTATT
>Ga0247815_10000950_pt1 | contig 22404 bp, 32 predicted proteins | sample UWRJL194509B1_FD_181014 | JGI IMG/M metagenome (GOLD analysis project Ga0247815, IMG submission 181014) | Plant litter microbial communities from Arlington Agricultural Research Station in Wisconsin, United States - UWRJ-L194-509B-1 | ecosystem: Environmental > Terrestrial > Plant litter >...
CTTTTCGAATTCAGGATTAATTTTTATAAGATATTTATCCTTATGTAGTTTCAATTCACATTCAAATTCTTCCTCTGAAATAACGTCATTATCAAATTCATTTGAGAGTTCTAAGAATTCAGCTTTTTTATATAAATTTTGAATAGCTTGTATATAAAATTTTTCTTTCATTTGATGATTATGGAGAACACCAAAAATATTTTTGACGTACCTATTGCTTTCACCTGAAATGTAATTTACACTTTTAGTATCCGCTATAGCAAACATATACGCTCCTGGCGCTATGTGAGTGTCAGGCTCAGATACTTTACTAAATATCTTATTGGGAAGAATAGGACCAAGCGTATCAAAGTCTGCATCTAAATATGTTAATTTAATCGATTTCATAATATTTCATGATTTTATCACATTCACTCTTATACATCGGAGCTTCCAGTATGCTCTCTTTAACGTCATGGGCTTTCAAATCAATATGAAAATTGAAAATAAATGCCAGTACTTTATTTTCAATATCTGTGTCTACCCTTCTAACATTGCTGGGTTTAATATCAAGTTTTAATCTTGCTGATCCAATATCCTTCGATACATAGTATCCGTAACTTACATTTTCGGCATTAAATATCTCATTAGTAAACCTGTTATTTAAATCAAAAAACTTCTTTGATAGTTCATCCGTTTTGCCCTCTGAGAAAATATAATAATGATAGTTTATTCCAAGGGCATCACAATTACAACTTCCAGTGTCAATCATCCTATTTAATATATCAAATAGGTCGTCATTGTCATGTGGATAAAGTGCGGTTAATATCATCTGATTTGAGTAAATAACCAAATGGAATTTATTGGTTTCAATGTGACTTAGATCATTTGAAAAGTGAGTTTTAGAGATTTCCTCTTCTGAAAAAATTTGATTCTTAATGAAATAATATTTATCGAAATTACTAACTTTAAATTCACCTATAAGAACGACATTTCTCACAGTAAGGGTTGTTTCCATTTTCATTTAATTTAACTTGAAGTATTAAAATTTAAGAATATAATCGAATAAAATTTTCATTTGAAATAATCTTACAATAAATGGTAAAAGTATCAAAAGTTTTGAAATACATTACAATTTTATTTTAATGCTATCCTATATATTCTAAAGTTAATAAGTTACAACAATCATTCCAATGATATTAACCTACTATTAACCTGCCATTTATTGTATAGCTTAGTCCATTAGTATTTAATACATGTTTTTTTGTCACTTTACAAATTTATAATTAACCCATCCATTAGTGCCTGATTCATCCACACGAACGTACAGCCATTCTCCATCATGAGAGATGTAGGTTACCATATCTCCATAATTAATAACTTCAAGTACCTTGTAATTGCTGCCGGCACCATCTCGAACATTTAAAGTCTCGCTGGTAACCTCAAGCATTTGCAGACGTTTATATTGTTTCATTGGTTTAACAACTGTTGTACCGCCTGCAGCTGTAAAGGCTTTGGCTTTTACCTTGCGTGGCTTTGCAACAACCGGTGCGGCGTAACTGGCGCAAACACCACAGCTGCCACCTTCCTTACTGCAGTGCTTGCATGCACTACAGTTTTTGCACGCTGTACAGTATGCATCGCCGGAGCAGCGGCCGTAATCTTCTTTCTGCTCTACTGCAGGAGTGCAGCAACTTGCAATTAATTTTGTGGTTTGAGAAACCACGGCATTACTGCATAGGATTATTATTAGTATTAGTAGTTTTTTTATCATTGAGAATTAGTTTTGAAAATTAACGCTAAACCTATAAGTATACCCATAACAAAGCTGAAGCCAACCATATAATAAATCATGGTTACAGCACTATTAGTGGACCGGGCATAATCCGCAGTTTTCCGCGCATAATATGTACGTATCTCTAAAAGGTTTCGGTCAGTATGATTTTGGATATTTTGTAAGTACTCTTTTTTTTCCTGTTCTTGTGTCATAATTGATTGTTTAGCTGATAAATGTATGTTAAAAATTTAACAGGAAAATACGGGTTGCCTCAATTCAGGTAAAAATACCTACTAATGGGTATAGAAAAACCTGACGCAGCAGGTTGAAAGGTTATAGAAATTCAACTTCATCAAATTTTTCTAATATTCCTACTTGGTTTGTAAATATGTTGAAAAATACGTTTGTTAGTCCGGCTCCATAACCATTTTCAATAATATGAAAATTAATTAGCCTGCTATCATATCCTTCTAATGGTGACACACCTGGATCAGTACCGGTGCCTGGATCTTCGGATGGAGGTATAACAGGAGCATACTCGTTATATAATTGAGATGGAGAAAAGTCTGGGTAAATAGCAATATATCCCTGTTTTGTATTTTCTGATGATACTCTTAAATTCAAATCTTCCAATTGTTTGTCAAAAAGAATGTTTTGAGATTGAGATTCGGTATCCGGGTATACATTTTTCACTGCATTTAAAATGAAATTATCAACTTCATCATCTCCAAAATTAGGCCCTAATTTATACGTCCCTGTTGGCTTTCTCATGTAAAGAATTTGGCCAATGGTGATGGTGTCAGTATTGAATTTTAATTTAATGTTTATAGTTTTTAAAATTCTTGCATTCGTTAACGTTAGATACGTCATAACTCTTGAATTGGACATTTGTATTTATTTAAAGGTTATTTAGTAAATGTAGAGTATTAATTTTACACGAAAACACGGGTCACCGCAATTCAGGTAAAAATACCTACTAATGGGGATGGCAACTAATTCTGAAAATTATCTATGTTTGTAAAAATTTCCCGCCATGACCCTCACCGAATTAGCCAAAAGTATTTACGATAGTTCTACCGAAAGAATTAAAACACCTATTACAGGCTCGTTCTCATTGGCATTTGTGCTGTACAATTGGAGGCCAATACTCTTGTTGTTATTTTCAAAAGATAGTATAGAAAATAAAATTCAGGTTATTGATATATTTTTTAGCAGTTGGCATGCAATCGTAGTCCCGCTGTTAATAGCGCTTCTTTATGTAGTTATTGTGCCATACCTAATGATGGTAATTGAGATTCTATTAAATACCGCAAATGTTGGTAGGAAAACCAATAGGAGTGAACAGCAACTTTTAGACCTGACATTAAAGTCTAAGTTACTTTCTCAAAAATTTAAAAATACTCAAATTGAAAGTGGAGAGAAAGATATTAAAGAGTTGAATGATACAATTGCAAATATGCAGTCTCAAATCACAATTATCAATGATCAGCATAAAAGTGTCGTGGAAAATTACGAATCAATTATTGTTGGCTATAAGAATGCTGATTCCGAAAATAGCAGATTTAGCAAATCTTTATCTGAAATGGAATCTAATTTCCTTTACATGACCGACTATTTAACCACTACATTAAAAATTATAGTGTCATTATTGACACCAGAACAACTATCTAATATATTAAATCTTTTAACTCAACTCATGAATGATCCCCCTCACAATGTGAATACCCATCTGGTAAACATGTTGATAGAATACGAATTTGTTGAAGATGTGATTGATAATAAAACTGGATTTCCTACATTCAAGGTAACTGAACTTGGAGAAATGTTTAGAGATAACTTTCTTAATTGGAGCAGAAATAACACTGACAATAATAAAAATATTACCTTTCCAACCCCCTCAATTCCTCCTTTATCGCCTCAGTAAATCCAAAAGACAGTTCCCGGATAATGTTGTTGTAATGCCCCCAGATGATTCTGTTATAAATAGGGTGCGATTTCTTTTTATACTGTTTCATTTTCTTGGAAATCTTTTTCATATCTACAAAACGGTGCTTCAGGAACTGGGCATAGTTCAGGGCATTTTCAGTAGCGTTAAAGGTACGGCCGGTTATCCAGTTGGGGTTGCTAAAGCCATGGGAGCCCATGTATTTAACCTGAGCCACATTAATATCAGTTGCTGCAGCTTGCATAGTGCGCCTGATAAAACGCCCCTCCAGCACATCATTAAGGGTTTTCTCGTTACTCTCCATTACGGATTGGTTTTTATGGTAATTTGCACGTAATAGCCATTGCAGCCATTCAGCATCTTGGTAGGCCCGGCATTAAAGGAACTTTCCTGCAGCCATGCCATCATACCACAAAACAGGCCTTCCCCATTAGATTTATCCATGATTAGCTTATCCATAAACTTTTTGGCCACTGCCTGGGTACGGGTAAAGACTTCTATGTATTCGTTACGTTTAAGTTTAGAGTAATCTACTTTTTCAAGAAAGAAAAAGCCACATACATTTTCGTACTTGGCAGCATCCTGCTGGCCGTCCATGCCATGCTCAGGCACCAGTGTGAGCATTAAAATATTGTCGCCGGCTTTATGATCCTGCATGAGCTTGCCAAGGTCTTCCTCGGTAACAGCCATTTCAACGCGTTTAATTTCGGGTATGACAGAGGCTACCTGATTACTGTATGCTTCGAGTTGGGGTATCAGGATCATTATGTTTTAGATTTATCGTTCAGTTTGTAATCCAGGTCTTTTTTCTTAAGGTCGTAAAGTCTTATCAGTATTTCCCAAAGGTTAGTTTTGCGAACTGCCTCAAGGTTGCCAAATTCTCCACTTTCGGCCAATGCAAATGCCAGGCTGTCCATCCCGATTCCCGGTACCGCTTCGAGCTGGTCGCCGGAACCGGCTTCAAAAAGTATCGACAGGTCAAGTTCCCTGCCTCCCCACGGAATGACAGCGCCGGTAATATATTTCTGGAAGCTCGCAAACTGTAAGTAGAAACCATATACAAAACCTATAGGGCCATGCTTAAATACCTGGGCGCGCTCTTCTATGGTGTGTGAGTTGTAAGGCTCCCTGATATCGCCATTTAGCTTAGGGAACAGTTGTGCCAGTTTAGCCTTGCGGTAAAATACCGCTGCCAGTAAATATAGCAAATTTGTATTGCCGGTGGCTGCAAAGTCCAGGAACAAACGCAGGCCATCAAGGTACTCGCCAAAAGTTACGTTCATAAAACTATCCCTTGGGCCATGGTAGCCTCTCCAGAGGGGCCTGTAAAGCGACACCGGTGTATGCGTAAATTCAAGCTTAATGACCTTTTGCCCATCTACATCATCAAAGAATGTATCTATCAGTTGTGCCAGGGTATATACATTGCCCCACTTAGCTTCTTCGTCTACAATCAGCAATTCTTTTTTAGATGGCTGGAGGTTTAGCAGCTTGTAAATTGCCTGCACCTTCAGGTCGGAATATGTGAGAGCACCAACCTGGTACCGAAATATAAGCTCGCACATTTCTATATATTGTGCAGCATCACATTCAGCAAGGCTATGAGGGAGGTACAGGCTTTTATTTGCTTCAGGGATATCTATTGTATGCATAGTGTCATATCATCTTTAAGGACTACTTTATATTTAGCCATATCGGCACCAAACACAAGTTCTACCTGATACCTGCAGACTTCTTTACTTTTGTTATCCCAGGGAATAAATTTTGAGCGTGCATCAACCCTCATAAATTTTTTCATGTACTTAACAATGCTGTGTTTAAGCACTATTTGGTTGATTTCCAAGTCGCGTTGCTCCTTTATAATTGCTGCCTGCAGGCGCTTATCAAAGCCTTCAAACTGTTTGTTTTTCCTGTAATAACGTAGTTTATGGTACAGTTTTTTTAATGGCTGAAATGGATTTTTCATGGTTATGTAGATAAGAAGTTAGATCCTATAATAATTTTTGGTAGAATGGGTTGCTCGTAGTTGGCCACAGGTGCCGGTGCTACTAATTTTTCAATGGATAGCAATGCTGCATCGGCATCCTGCTTAAATGCCTGGCGCGCTGCCTGTGGCTCCATTTTGGCCGCCGGTTGTTTTATCTGGGTGCTGTCACGATCTGATGTGTACGCCTGCAAGACACCCTCAGGGAAAATAGTTACTGATAGGCGCACCATTGCCCAGGACAAAGAGTAGAATGCACAGGCCTCCTTAATAAGCGCAAGCAGCTGTAGGTCTTTTTCGTCCTCGATATCGGTACCCGTTTGCAATTTCGTTTTTAGATCGTCAAACTTTGCTTTGCCTATGCGCGGAAGTATCTCCCTTGTTTCGCATTGGCTGATGCCCGGCACAAGTTTCATGAGGATAAGGCGCGAGCCTATCATGAAATATTCGTTGAACTCTGATGTAGACGTGATGAAAAGCTTATTAAGCTTCTTATAGGCCTGCATATCTTTCCACTCTTCCAAGGTATCGAGATGCATTAATAAATCGTCTACAGCCCTGTAATAGCGTTTTTGCAAGGCTTCATTATCTGCATCCAGCATCCACTGGAAGGCTTGTTTCTCATTATTGTCCTGGCGCATCTTACGGCCGTTGGCAGTATGCGATATATCCATATTAGGCGCCAGCAGAGAATAAGCCATTATAGCGATTGGGTACCTGGTCAGGTATAAAAGATGTTCCTGCTCTGTATCATCGTCTTCGTAGGCTGCAAAAACAGCATCGTACATCGGCTGGCCAATAAGGTCAACCATGTCATTTGTAGCTGTAATAATATCCGGTTTTATTTTGCTGAAGGCGATATCAGCATCTATAAAGCCAAGCAGTTCCTTAAGTTCGTCGCTGCCGTCAACGCCGTCTTTATCAAATAATAATTTCATTAGGCTACGTTTTTAAATCGTTTCTCCGGGGCGATATCCTGCTCTTTTTCCGGCTGTATGTGGTAGAAGCCCATCTTTAGTCCGAGTTTTGGAAAATTCGCCTTCAGGGCATAGTTAAGCGCTTTCATTACGATCATCTCAGGTATGTCAATACCAGTTGCCATAAAGTTCTTTAGTGCATAGAGCTGCTCTGAACCACTATCGGATGAACCCTGACCGGCAATGTTCCCAAGGGAACCATGCAGGCCTATACCGGAGGATACAGCCCTGTCGGCTCTGTCGGCAATAGATATCTGTGCATCAACAAAGTCTTTTATTTTCTGGTCGATAACATGTATTTCCCATTCATGCTCCAGTAAATTTTGACCATCATACTCCAGGTTTTTAGTAGTGTGCCAGAACTTACCTGTGTTATCTTCTCCTGAAAGAATCTTTGCAACTGTAGTAAGCGTGTCCCGCTTAAGTTCTTCGAGCATTGAATCAGTATATAACCTGCCTGCTTTTTCGCAATTGTCCCTGATGGCTTTTTCCTTTTCTTCCCAATATTTACCGGGAGAAACAATATGGTACTTTAGGTTTATGGAATTTTTAGAAAGGGCTTTAAGTATTAAGGGTATAGCAGTAGATCTGCGCAGCCACTCTAATGAGCCATACAGGTCGGGCACAGTATAGTACTCGGTACAGAAGCTATACATATTACTGTACAGGATAGAGTTCTTAGAACCAAAGGGCTTTTTAAAATCAAACTTATCGTATACTTTATATTCAAGGGATTGGGGTGTGGCAAAGCTCCAGTCATTAACCACTACATGGGTAGGCTTATAGTTAGGTGCACCCCTCAGGGAGGCAAGCCGTGCCTTATCTGGCGATACGCCCTCCAGTTGGGCAATGAAGTTATTGCCTATGCGTGTACCCTTACTCTGCTCAAACTTAGAGTATACACCCTGCATGTGCTGATAGTCTACAGACATTTGTACTAAGTAAGACTCTACATCCCATGTATCTAACCATGCTTGTATAGTAGTGTTATCCTGCCAGTCCTTAACTATCTGTCTGTCTTCTATTACTTCTTTGTATAGCTTAGGCCCTGAACCCCATAGCAATTGTGTCTTCTTTGTAAGTATACCCGGTGCAAGGGAGTTATGCTGCACTACATCCTTTATCCTGTCAGGCAGGTCATTGTTAGCACCGTAGGGGTACACTATATAGTCACCTACAAAGTTCTGTGTGTTGCCCCAGTTCAGGTCATCCTTGGGCATGTCATCATCAAAGGCGCGGGGTGTGTCGCTTACCTGATAGGTAAATGCCATGTTCTCTGCCTGTACTATGGCATCCCTGCCTACATATTCTATTGTCATAGCTATGGTTTGATTTCGTAGTCGTTAAACTTCATGATTAGTGCCATGTGGAAGAACCGTGGCACATCACCCTCGCTATGGTCTTGGTAAGCTATGAGTGTGCCTGCCTTGTCGCTCTGGTCGTTACGCAGCCCTAAGCGCAGCACTGCTTTGGCTACTACCTTGCGACCACCATACTGCCCAGTGGTTGAGTTGTATTTATCAAATTCAAATGAGAAGGGTATGCCTAAAGCGGTCAGCTCACGCATGCGCTTAAGGGCTTGATGTGGTGTGATAGTAAGTGACTGCATGCAATAACATTTATTGCAATAGTACTGCACGCAATCGCATGCGGTTGTAACATGAATAAACCCAGTAAAAACAAGGCTTCCGGCTTTGGCGAAGTGGTGTAGCACCCACCCCGTAGGCGGGTGCGCCCTCATATATCCCGCGCGCCACCCCTTTATGCAATCGCAATCCTCATACTTAGCGGGTCGGTATGCATCGATAGACAAACATCAACAAACTGCACCTGAAAAGGGTTTGTTTGTTGATTTTGTGTGTTTTATGATTTTGGGTTTTTTTCAATAGCAAGTTTTGTCAAACTTTTTTTATGCGGTTTCGCCCTATTTAGAAAGAGTTTATTTTGTTGATTTACAGAGGGTTTTTGGCTTGAAAAGTTGTACAAAACACTGTTATTTTGTATCTTTAAGTATTAATAATCAAATCATTATACGCAATGAACACAAAAACACAAGCCGCGCAATCGCACAAACCGTCGTCAAATCTTCCTGCAGTCATTACTCCCGAAAAAGGAAAAAACGACCTGATTTCACAAGAAACCGAAATTAAGGGCTTTAATAGCTTTTCCGCCGAGCAAAGAATTGGAAATTTAAAGAATTTTACTCTTTTGAGTGAAAGATTTAACCACCTCAAAAAGAAACAGGATGAACTTACAGCCTTTTCAATTTCTAACGACAACACCGAGGAAAAATTTAAACTTTCAAACTCTACAGGGTTTATTTTTCAAAGCAGCAACACCGACGTAATTCAAAAAATAGTTTCTGTTTTAAGCGATTATTTAGGAGAAAGAATTGAAGTGACTAAAAAGGAAATTGTAGAATTTTCGATTTAATTTAAAAAGGAACTCCCACGGGGTGCAACCCGTGGGAGTAATTAAAATCAAACATTATTACCACCAATGATAAATAATATTCAGGGCAAAGCTACAGCTTTTCGCCTTAGCGACCAAGTATTTTCTATTCTGCACCAACGCGGACTTTCAAAAGTTTTCAACTACCAAGACTACTTATATTTTAAAAAACAATGCAATGCCGCTTTTGACAAAGCCCAGGCAATTGCGGAACTTTTTATACAAGATAATAACCTAACTAATTCTGATTACAATGATTACGTTTATTAACAGCGTTCGCAGTTTAAAAATATCTGCTTCGCTTGTGCGTAATAAATGGAGCAGGACAACAAAGCCAAAATTAACCCTTACAGGCGACTGGATGCAAAAGGCAGGGTTTTCTATAGGCATGCAGGTAATTATTGAAGTAGAAGCCGACAGGCTTATAATTAAGCGGGCTACAGATGATTTTCAGGGTTAACACTTACGACCCAGTAAGGCATGAAGCTAAACCAAATCAATTTTTTATACAGTCCAAAGGCTTTAATGCTGGGCGACCACTTAAAGAGCCAAAGCGTAACAGCTGGGTTATTGAATGTGATTTTAGCCATGCTTTTGAAGTCCTTACAATTTTGTGGGTTTCGAAAAAATATGACCTTTACATTGGCGGGAGCGTAATCCCATTTTTACGGCTTCACGATTTTAAAAGTATTGCACTACCTTACTTACGGCAATGCGAATACATGAATCTAATCTTTGCCAATGAAATGAGCGCTTTGCAAAATATAGATAAGCTGATTACTATTACAGAAAGTAAACTAAAACTAATTAAATCGCTCAAAATATGTACCGCTGCCGAAGTTTTAAAGAAAATTGATGCAGGTTTATAAAAAGCTGTTATTTACAATTGTGAATTTGTAACTTTGTAATATGAATAAATTTAGAAATACTAAACTTTATAAAATTTTGTCAGGAGATACCAAGACAGAACAAATATCTGGTTCAGCGTCTAAAATAGTTTTTAATGGATATTTGTCTTCACAACTTTACGACCAAGTAGATACAAAATCTGTATTCACTATTAAATCGTTAGATGGTAAAACATTTACAATAAAACACCTTAAGACAAATTAACTCAAAAACGCCAGTAAAAGGCGTTTTTAAAATTTCTCGCGCTACGCGCTCGGCAGGACGGAGAACACTTTTTCTAATACACTCCCGGCGCACCACCAGAAAAAGTGCTCGTTTTTTTTGTGTGTTTCACCCAGTCCGGACGATATATAAAGTATTTAAAGGCATCAGCAAAGTTAGTAGAGAACATTGGCCTTGATTCTAATGGTAACTTTTCTGAGGATTTGTCTTTGTGAATACTTTTTACTCCGTGTTTGTCGGCCTTTACCTCAATCTTTGTTAGCTCCAGGCTACTTTTAAGATGCTTGCAGCCAAATTTGTCAATGCGAAGAATAGGAAGATCCGGGCTCATTCTCCCCATCAGCTGCATGGCAAATTTATATTCGTCCTCCTGACCAATGGTTGCCTGGCCAATATTCATCAGATTTACGGTCCAACCCGTTTTAACGCCATCCTGCATCTCTATAAATCCTGCAAGCTCTGAAGCCCAGTCCCTTTTTACCTTCTTGTACTGATTACCGGAACGGTCATAATACATGTCTAACCTTTTTAGCTTGTGATTTTTATAAAAGTCTGTAAATTGCTTTGCAATAACTTTAGAACTTTCATTTAGAGAAAAGAAATTTTTATAGCAGTCTATATAATTTCCCCTGTGCTGGCCAGTAACCATACTCATCATATCTCCAAAGTCAACCCCGCATTCCATCTTACGGTTATGGTCTATATATTTTAATGCAAGGCTGCTTTCTACAATATCATCGGTAAGCTTAAATTTGTCGTAGTAGGAACTATTGATGCCATCATCATAAAAATGATGTTCTCCCAGGTGGCTGTAGAATTTTTCTCCTTTCTTAAGATTCACTTTCAATGAAAGAATCGCACTTTTAAACTCTTCCATACCAAGCGCTGCGAGGTTATCGTAAAAGAAACCATCGGTTAGCACATCGGCATTTACAAAAGAGGAAACAACATAAAAAAAGGTAAGTTCCTTACGGGCCCTGATCCAGTACTCCGTCCACTTTTTAACCTGGCGCTTTAGCGAAGCTATTTTTTTATTGTCGCCGGCTTTTATATAATTTATTAGTTCTGACTTTATTTCATTCAGCACTAAGCCTATCTCAAGGGCAAGCTGTGCTGTGTCCTGGTCCATTTCTTTTTGCATCTGCCATATCCAATCCTGGTCTCCGGAAAGAAGGTTAGGCATATCGGTAAAAAAGGTACGGCCACGATAATATACAGAATGTCCAAACCGAACATATTCACCCCTGATAGCAGGAGTAAGGCGCTTAAGTTTTTCAAATTTTAGTAGCCTGGCCTCGTCACCATACATGTGCTGATAGGATCCACCGGCAAGGCCGCTGGGCTGGTCGAGGCTACCAATATTAAAAAAACAACCGTTAAAAAGGGATATCGTATGCTTAAAAGCCAAAGGCGGCTTATAAGGCAGGTCGAAATGGGAGGGAGGCCGCTGATCAGTAACGTAGTGTATCCCTTCGCGCCATCCATTACGGCGCCACCCTTCCAATAGTGCCGGCACAACATTTTTTATGGCATTTACATAAGTGTCAGAAACAAGTACCTGGTAACTGCCCGGCATATCATAAATGATGTTCTGCGAGCGCTCAGCCATCATGCCCGAAGTTTTGGAAGTTGCACGGCCGGCAACGACGCCTAAATTTTTAGGTGCAATTATATCGATAGCTATATTAGCCTTGTTAGAATATCTTGCTTCCGCAAAATGTTCATCAAGACTTACGAGGGTCTTCCTGCTCACTTGGAAATACTTTAAATGATCCATCAATATCCGCTTCTTGCTCTAAGCGTACCTTCTCTTTCTCTGTCAGTTCCGGAAGCTTAGCAATTAGCTCCTTTAATCTGTTTCTGTTAGCTGCAGGTAAGCCCATAGAAGCAGCATCTGAAGTATATATTTTAATTGGTGGCTGAAATAGTTGTTTTGGAAGTTCTTCTTTATCCGGTTCATCAAGTCCCCGAACATTGGCAGCATCTATTATCAGCTTACCTACTTTGGCTGCATCGTTCATATCTTTCATGGTAAGTAGGCCAAAGTTTATTAATTGGTCTATCTTATCAGCATAGAGGTTTTTATATGCGGCTTTGGATATATGGCTGTCACAATAGAAGTATTCAATGGTATCCTCAAAAATTTGTTTGGCCTTATACCTGGACATTCCATCAAAAGCTATCAAATGTTTAATGATCGCTTCAGGGCTGCTGAATTTATCAATACGTAAATACATTGCCCTGACCTTGTCAAGCAGTTCCACATAGTCCTTGATTTTTTGAGGTGCATTGGCCATATTGCCATACTCCATAAAATCATACAGATCTGATAATTTTACATCTTCAATCTTCATTGCCAAATAGTACTTGTTTACGAATGTTATCTACCCTTACACGTTCCGATTCCTTCAGGAATATTTGCGCTGCAGTAATGTTGCCGGACTTGGCCAATTCCAATTGCTTCTGGTTAATCATGAATTCGGCCTGCAGCTGCCCTTTATCATATGCCTGGCGTATATCACTCATATGATCATAATAATGCGAGAGGAATGCTTCCTTGCTTACATCGAGGTATAAGGCTATCTTCTCCGGAGAATAATTTACCGCAGCAAGATCTTCCACGGCCGTAAGCTGTTCATCTGATAATCTGAGTGGGAGGAGTTTCATATTAATGCGAAAAAGTTGGTAGTGAAAAGCAATGCTATTATTATTGCCATATAGAGCACTTCAATAACCAGACTGCGATCTTGACATTGGTCTTTAAACTGAACGCACTGCAAAGCGATGGTATAAATTAGCACAATAACTATTGCCAGTTTAATGAGTACCATTAGTATTTTTTTAGTTTTGATGTCGTAAATAGTTGCATCCTGAAATCGTATAGGCCTTTGTCATTGGCTAAAAGGTATTGTTCGTAATGTGCGTTCTCGCTCCAGTTCCCGGAACCTTCAACTACGTAATGGTAGTCATGCGTTTTAAGGAGGCAAACCTTTGCATGCACCCACGCAAATTGTACTTTTACATTAGGCCTTGATGCTGCCATTGCCATAAGATTGTCTATAGTTACCGGATTACGCTTTATCATGCTGTCCGATATCATAATGGTAACCTGCTCAATCATTCCGCGGTCATGCATTTCTAATAAGGATGTAATCACCCTGGTGTTGATACTGTAGGTAGAAGCGCACAGCTCTTTTATAGGAAATCGTTTTGCAATTAGCGGGATGAATGTGAAAGCATTAAAGGAACTGTCTGACTGCAGGAAAAATATTTCGCCGGGAGTAGGAAGGCGGGTAAGATCTTCTTCCAGTTTTTCAACTTTTTCAAAATGAAGATTTAAATATTTTGAGACCCATTTATCCGGGGCTATTTCGTCTTCCTTTTCTTCAGACAGTTCTTTATAATCAAAGAATCTATTGACCATTGCTGATGCCCAGCTTCTTGTTTACCAAGGCAAGTTTTTCGAGACGTCCGTCAAGTTCGCCCTGAAGCTTAGCTTTTACCTCTTCTGAAACTGCCTGTTCAATTTTTTCAAGTTTTCTTGATTTATATGAGGCAGTAGACTTTATAAATGCCAGGCACGCAGTATTATCCATTTCGGCTACTTCGCGCTCCAGTGTCAAGGTCCTGAAAATAGGATCTTTTCCTAACACCTCTTTTTTCTCCTGGTAATGGTCGAGCTCTGCCTTAATAGCTTCGCTGCGAGCAAAATTGTCTGTGGCTGTTTTAGCCAGGGCCAGTTTTTCTTCTTCAGATAATACCAAGGTACCCACTTCACCCTGGGCCAGCTGCTCATGCGCTGCCTGGTAAGCTTTCCATGCTGTAAGTTTATCGGCTACCAGAATCTTTAATTCGTTAGGACAATCAGGAGCGTTCAGGAATGGGTATTCTTCTCGAAAAGATATATTAGAATTGTCGGCTTTATTAGCTTGGCCCTCATCCTGATCATCATCTTTTTTATCACTGTCTAAATCACCTTGAGTATCGCCTTCCGGTAATTGATTTTCAATCAATGATTCGGAGTCTTCCGCTGCAGGCGCTATCTTTTCAATGTCTTTAATACCGTGGCATTGCTGCAGTTCGTGTAGCACTGTTTGTAGATTGTATGTATTATAGCCACCGGTATTCAATGACCTTTCAATGTTTTGGTTTTTCCCAGGGGATTGCCTGTAGAGCTCGCAAGCTTTGTTGAATTGTTCCGGAAGGCTCTCAGGCTTGTTCCAAAAGAATTCGAGTACTGTTTTCTTGTCCATAATTATGATGTATTGATATGAAGATTAATCAATAACAAAAATCATATTTTGTAAAGCGGGAGGCTGTAACATGAAAAAAGCCCCTGATTTCAGGGGCTTTTCAAATTAATCAACAACCAAATTATGTTCGCGAAAGTTCTATCAGATACTTTTCAGTACCGGAATCAAATACCTGCAGCTGCAGAACGGAACCTACTAATGCGGTCCAGGTTGAACCGGATTTAAGAAGCACACGTACTGATCCTGTAATTATTTGGGAAATTGTAGCCGGAGCTGCACCGCCTCCACCTATTAATGTCACCACTTGTCCTGCAGGAAGATCTAATGCTGAAGGTGCAATCGTAGCGGTAACCGCTAATGCTGGGATTTGGTACTGATTGCCATTAGCCGCATTAATAGCAAACACAGCAGTTGTAGGAGCAAACGGCGCGCTTAATACAAGAGCACCGGTATAATGACCCGGGAACCATGTGCTTTTAGCTAATTGCTCGAACACAAGCATTTTCTTTCTTGCCTCGTTATCATCCTGAGATGATGGTTTAAGCTGCAATGGCGCACACTTGGTACCGTACACTTTCTGGAAGTCATCTGAACAACTGCCGAAAATGATAACTACATTTACCCCCATCCACGTAGCAAGGAACTCGTTAGCCTCAAGGCTGTCGCCAGGAATTTCCGTTTCTACCTTTTGTTTGTTTGTAATGGCATCTTCATCGCCTTCCGACTCTGTTGTTGCCTTAAATTTGGATATCGTCTGGTAAAACTGGTACATACGCGCTCCGGTCTTTAAAACGAAGCTGCCAAGCATCCTTACACCTCTGGCATCCCTTGCAGGCCATACCAGGATATCATCCAATGCAATGATAGTTACATTGGGCTCTTTTGCTGCAGCACCTGCCGGAGATATCCCCGGCGGCCTGCTAAAATTAGTTCCTATAAACATAGATTATTTATTAAGCTGTTACACGTTTTGTTTCGGTCCACATCCCATTGATAAGGGTAAGTTGTAGGTAATCTGTAGTAGCATCAAGTGTTACACTGCTTGTTACTTTAATATTACCGGCTGTAGCTACAGTAAGGGCGGCATTTGCTGCTTTACCATATATCCTGATAGACTGGCCTTCTACACCATTGATAATGCTTGTAAACGCTGTTGTAGAGGCTGTACCATTATACCTGAATACTTTACCCGTATCGGCATCTATAGCACCTGCAGTAAACGTAACGTCGGTAGAGGCCACTGCCGGAGCGGTTATTGTCCTGGATAACTCTGTTAGTGTTTTATCTTCATTGACGAAAAGGGTAATTGTACCACCAGTGTTAAGTGGATAATCTCCCTGAAGGTCAAACGGAGCAGCATCTTTAAGATTTTTTGTGCTTGCAAGCGATGTATTACCAGTGATCGTTAATACTTGGCCAGGAACAAAATCACCTTCAAATTCCGTAATATCTGTTTTCCAAGCTTTATCTACCACCATGTTCTTGTAGACAATTTTTACAGTACCTGATTCATTGTCAAAAATTGGAACCTTAGTTTCAGGGCCGAATACCGGTACATCATTACTCCAAAGCATTTGTTTTTCAAATAATTTTGGATCGCCGGCTTTAACTTTGGTACCCACAAATATGAAACGGATACCTAATCTGTAATCGGCAAAGATGTTCATGTTTCTTTTCTCGTACGTAAATGTGAACCTGTTTTTTTCTTCTGGCTTATATTCCATTACCTGAATATTCTTAGAATAGGTAATACCGATAAAATCAGTCTGTGTCTGGTCTTTAAGAACCTGGAATTTAAAGTTAGGCCTGTCGATAGGATGATCGAGAGAATACTCTTTTTTACCCTGATCAGTGCTGTACTGAAGGTTATAAAGGTCTCCGGCTTTTTTGTTGTAAGCACGCTTCCAACGGTCAGAAATTTCTATTTCCAAGCCCTGGTTTTTACGATGTTCTTCCGGAACCGTCATTATTAGTTTCTCTACATACTCAACAATGTTAGCTTCGGTAGGTACACCAATGCTGGCAGCGCGGTATTTTTTAAGGACATCCCTGTAGTAATACCATAAGTAACGAATACCATGTTGAGAGTTTACAGCATCGCCCGGAGAATCTGCATCTCCACCTACGGCAAAAATACCATTGATCTGGGCAATACGGTCATCTACAATTTGCTGTTTGGTAAGCTCAGATAACAGGAATGCCACGAAGCTTAATTTCCATGGGTGTGAGCCATCCATGTTCTTTATCTTCCCGATCCATGTATTTTCTAACTGCTGCAGTTCGAAACCATCAAAAGTAATATCAATTTTTTTCCTGTAAACCATTCCGGTTTCAGTATCAAAATGGAAGTTGTTTTTAGGAGCCCAACCTTTTTTACGGCCCTGTACGATCTCAGCAGGAATGACATAACCCGATGAAATTTGATCCTGTACGTTAGATGCGTAATCCCACTCTGATGGAAGCGTTTCGGTATCATTAAATAATGATTCAATAACCTCCGGATTTTCGCGGACGAAATGCTCAAGATCGCCTTTTAATAAAGGTATTTCGCTATCATCCCTAAACGTTGTGGCTTTTAAGCCTCCTTTTGCTGCCCTGGCATTCCATGGGCGCTTATCTATTGCATCATACGTTTTATTTGATGCAAATAAGTGTGTTGCAGAGTGCTCCATTGTTCCTTTTCCTAAATGCCTGATAATCGCTGTAGGTATATCACCTTCAGGCTCTTTCATTAATTGCTGAACAGCTGCTTCAAGCTCTTCATTCTTTTTTTTCATTGCAGACATAGAAGTGTTAAGCAATTCCATTTTAGCAGCAATAGTTCCTTCATCGGCGTTGTTTTCCTGTGCCCTGTTAACATCCTGAGCATTTAGCTCATTCTCTTTAATGATAGCATCAAGTTCATCCTGCATGGCTTTTAGGTCCATGTTCTTGTCAAGATGTGCCTTGATCTCGCCATCTATGGCGCTAAACATTTTTTTGGCATAGTTCGGCCCAAGGGCTGCCTCCAGTTTTTTGACCTGCTCCGCTGACAGGTCGAGTTTCTTTTCTGTAGCATTAATGGGTATCTCTGCTTCGGCGCTAAAGCCTAAGAGGACCATCATTGTGGCTACTGTTTGTTTCAGTTTTCCAAACATGTTTTTAATTTTAGATTAGTAATTATTTATAGTGATCTCATTTCACTCAACATTTCAACCCTGTTCATTGCATCGGCAAGGTTTCCTACTGCATCAGTTAAGCCATATTCAATAGCCTGGTCTGTATAGAATGTTTTGCCGGTAAGCACTCCCGGAACATCTTTTTTTAAATTAGGCCTTGTAGCTTTTGCAACATTCTGGAACTTGATGGCCAGGGGAGCCATCATCTCTGTTTTTATCATTTCGTAGTCGCCGTTCAGTGCCAGCCTGAACGCTAAATTTTTATCCTTACTTTCGTCCGGATAGATATCATGCTGAACAATACCCATGTTTTCCAGGTACTTGCTGTCATTTCTTAAGGAGATTGTAATACCAAGTGAACCTATGTTAGCGGACAGGTCATTTTCTGCCATTACGTAGTCTACAAAGGAGTAGACAGAGAATAGATGTGCCGAACAGCATTGCTCATACAATGCTACGTATGGCTTTTTCCTGCGCAGGCCAAATGCCTGGAAAGGGGGTATGGCAGTTACAGCGCCGCCCGGGCCATCTACATACACTACAGCACCTATAAAGTTTTTATTAGATTCTATAAAATCAAGTGCTTTTACAATATCATCGGCACCATGCATGCAGTAGTCGCCATATTTAATAAGCACCCCGACCATATTAATGACGCCAACAGAACCTTTAGGTACATCATAATTACCATCCTCGTCCGGCTGCACTATGCGCCTGTTCTTATCAAACACTGTAAGCAATGAGCCGGCCTCAAATTCAAACTTAAGATCTTCACCCATGCGAAGCTTCTGTGCAAGCGGCGCCCAGAAGTAAATTCCCTCAAGGCTCATGGCCCACATGCCTTTGGATAGTTCGTTTAAAAGGAGATTGACTTTCATTGATAATTTTTTACGAAGATGATATGATTAGGAAAATAGCTTTGTAACATGACTTTTAATCCTGTTTATCAGGCCAAAGCGTTTATTGAGGTACCACACTAACACAAGTCCCAGGATTAAAAGTAAAATCCATAAATATGATAGAAGATTAAAGCCGGTCTTGTGAACTGTTTTATCAAGCGTTTCCTTGTAAGCTTCGCCATTAATCTTTGTTGTACCGGTAGCCTTCAGGTCTATGTTTTCAGTCAGATCTGTTTTAAATTCTTCCTGGTGCACTTCCTGTTTTTCTCCTGATGTAATTTTAGATTTCCCCTTGCCTTTGATTACTGTTTTATTCAGCAGCTGGCCACCAGGCCCGTAATTCTCGACTGATAAAGAATCACCCAGAGCGCCGTCGTATTCAATGACCATATTTCGTTCCTGATGGGATGAAGCAAAAAGAAGCGAAGTTGATACCTGCAGCTGCTTTGCAAAATTGAAAGTAGTGTCCAGCTGGGCAAGATATTTAAATGATGAAGCTGTTTTTGTAACTTCTTTATGCTTAGTGGCACAGCTGAGCAGCATAAGAACCGGTAGGAGATAGAGTAGCTTTTTCATGATTATTTTAATTTAACCCAGCGGTACACTTTGCCATCAATCGTTTCAAGAGTTGTATTGCCGGCCTGATTAGCAGCCTGCAATGTTTGCCATGTGTGGCCAAAGGTTTTTTCGAAGTGTGGATAGTCCGGGAATGAAGGCCAGTCGCCGCCCCATTTCCAACCCAGTTTTTTAAAATAAGTTACCACTTCCATCCAGTCGGGCACTCCATCCTTGTCATCATCGCTTTTTGTATCCCAGGAAGCAGTTTCAAATTTTCCATCACCGTCTTTATCTACAAGTATCACAATGTCGAAAGCGAGCCCGTAGTTATGTATCGATCTGCCGGGACCGGCATTTGTAACTTTTTTGCCGGGCTTAGTACGGCCTATTGCAAACAGCGCCTCCTGCTCTGCTAATGTTCGGAAGGTAAAGGCAAGACGTAGCCTTATCCGATTCCCAAAGAGTTTGGAGTTTATGTGTGTGTACGCGTCCAGGACTTCCTGTCGTACAGTGGGGTGCAGGAACTTAATCCTGTCCAGAGATACCTGATCCATTATTATTTGAATTATCTGTTACTTTTGAAGGGGAAGTGAACTTATCTGCGAGATAAGCATAGAGTACTTCGACAAATTTTAAGCCTCCGTAACCTAACAAGAAAGCCAGTCCGTACAAAGTCTTGTCGGACATGTTAAGCCATTCTGCAACAACCGGAGTAAGGTAATTGGCAGTAAAGCCACCGGAAACAACTGTTGTAAATTTTTCGAGTTTGCTTTTATTGGAGCTTCTGGGAAGAAAGGCTATTCCTCCCGCGATGCCCGCAAAAAAGAGAATCACATCAAAGCCAAAATCTTTTAATGTGGAAATGGAGGTAAGGAAATACAGTTTCATGAAGCCGGAGATTAATTTACTCCAAACTTAATGTGGGCTTAAAAGTTTGCCTGTAACATGACTTTTAGCTGTTTGCAACCCTGTTAGACGGGCGCACCTGCAGGCGGGCCAGCTTAGCTTTTTTTTTTTCGCGGTAGTGCAATTGCCTCATACTGTCTACGCTTAAGCCAACTTCGAGCAAGTCGTACTTATCTATAAATTCGTTTATGCCTGAATTTATCACCGCACCATGAGCCATCATGTAGCCCTCCATAAAGGACATAAAGGCAACACGGAAGATATCTTCCAGTAAATTATTAATTTCCTTATTGGTATCGGCGGGCAGTTCCAGAAATGACCGTGAACCCGATTCGAATTTGTAATAATTTCCATCATATTCTTTACCGCCTCCCGGCTTATCGGCCACAGAAAGGTACAGCTGGTAATGATCTACAACCTTTGTGGGCTTTTCTACTTTTACCATGAATAAGCGCATCATGCGCCCTAAGGACGATGATGTGCTTACTCTTATGGCTTTAACCTTTTGCCCCAGGTAATTCGCATCCTTCCCATCAAATTCTTTAAAGAAAAAGGGGATAAGATGCGGACGAATATGTACAGGGACTATGCTCATAGGTTATAAATTACTTTTTAAAAATTCTGAAAATGCCACCGTGTAAAATAATGGCCAGTATAGCCACAACAATTCCTACAATCCAAACCGGCGACCAGTTTTTGATTGCGAACAACAGTACTACTACGGTAAGAACTACACCAGAAATACCGCCCCATAACCAGGCAGTTTTAATCTCTGCATCAACTGATCTCGCTGATTGATGATTTTGTCCCTGTACCTGGTTCCAGCCCCACTGTGGCAGGAATGAAGTAAGCCCTGCTGCCAGACTGACTAATACATGCTGCCATGTACCTGTGTTTTGCATGTAGGCACCTCCTAATGCCACACCTACGATAATAAGCACCCACCAGACCCCATTTAACCCATTTGCGATAACGTCTTTTTTCATAAAATATAATTGATTTAATTGTTACTGTGTATTAAAAAGCTAAAGGATAAGAAATCCAACCGTCGGAAATCTTAAAGTAGACTTTGCCGATATTAATGGCAAACACCCTGAAATGGTCTTCAACTTCCGGATAAAGCGGGTCTAATACCTGGGCGTTGGTTTTCCCTAAAAAATCTGAGGGCGCCAGTTGATCATTGATATGCTCTGTAACCAACGACCATTTTGTGACAAGATTTTGATGCTCCCACGCTGCTATTTCCTGAGGTGTAGCTGCATCAAACCAAATTTCACCGACAGGATCAAACGTAGGGCTGCACATGGCCACTGTTCGAGGAACTGTTGTATATGAACCTTCTTCAGGCGCAATAAATGATGCGTATATCTCCCTGAAAGTTTCGGTATCGTACGAAGTATAAATAGTTGACATAACTACGATTTAAAGTATTTATATGAAAATTTTTGCTGCTTTGCTGTCTGCGTAGCACCCTTGGCAACAGTAGTCATTAAATAGTATTGCAAGGTATTATCTATGATCATTGAGCCTCCGCTGTAGGCACCATTTGAAGCTGCCGCATCCGTAGGCGCATTTCGGTCAAAAGGGAACCCCGTTAACAAGCCATTATAGATGGTATGCTTACGCATTAGCGAAGTATAACCCTGAGTTGTAGTTATTTGCACACGCCCAATTTCTGTAGCTGATACAAGGCTATTGTTATTAGTACCTAAATAAAATCTAAAAGTCTTTACCTCAGTACCAACACCGGTTTCAGCCTCAAATCTTGCATCAAGCTCCCATTCGCCGTTGATAAACATCCCCAGGGGTAATGGATAATTTCCAATTATTGTATCGGTAACACTTCCGGCACCTACAGGTATTGGCTGGCTGAATACCCTTATATAAGTAAGATTTAGGTTAAGAGCCGCGACAGCTGCCTGCACATAAATCTCATTGGCCACCTTAGTGGTAACACTACTTTGGCTTGCTGTGGGTACCGTTATACCATTTGTAAAGTTCCAAAGCCCGGATATTGTTGTGACCTGTGTTTTAATCCAGTTCCACCAATTAAAGAGCCTGATACTGTCGATAAACCTATTTTGGGTTGTAGGCAACACCGTAACCTGTATATCGGCATCAGTGGCACGGCTACCAATCAGGCGGTCAGTTAACCAGGTAACAAGGTTAGGAACATCTACCATTGTTGTACCATGCGGGTTGCCGGTGCTTTGGCTATGGTCGTAGGCTGTTTTTCCTTTATCGCCTGGATAGGCTTTATCGGAAGTATCACCCAAAACCAATGTAGAGCTGGTCCCGCTTAGTTTTTCGAAATCAGTCATTGCAGATATTAGGTAACCGGTACCATAACGGCCCGCTATACCAATGAACAAATAACTTGTTACCA
>Ga0247815_10000952_pt1 | contig 22393 bp, 22 predicted proteins | sample UWRJL194509B1_FD_181014 | JGI IMG/M metagenome (GOLD analysis project Ga0247815, IMG submission 181014) | Plant litter microbial communities from Arlington Agricultural Research Station in Wisconsin, United States - UWRJ-L194-509B-1 | ecosystem: Environmental > Terrestrial > Plant litter >...
ACCTTCACGTTTGTAAATCCTTCCGAATTCCACAGCCGTTTCAATAGAGAAGTCTTCTTCCAATTCATATTTCAGGATTTCCTGGTTTGTTACCCCGTCGAAAATGCGGATAAAAGAGTTCCGTACCTGACCAAAGTTTTGTCTGCGTGCTTCAGCTTCATGGATAGTCACCACGATGCAGATCTCAGCTACCTTTGCGTCAATTTTAGAAAGGTCTACCTTTACCTGCTCATCATCCCCTGCCCCGTCGCCGGTCAGGTTATCACCAGTGTGCTCTACAGCACCATCCGGAGAGATCAGGTTATTATAAAATACGAAGTGATCGTCAGAAACTATCTTTTTATTATCGCCTAATAAGAACAAAGAAGCATCAAGGTCGAAATCTGTACCGGTCGAAGAGCTGTTGGTATCCCAGCCCAGTCCGATAATAAATTTTGGGGCATCAAGATTTTCGCGCTGCCCCTTTTGCAAGTTTATAGCCATTTTAGATTAATTTATATTTTTTAGTATTGATCAGGTTTTTTATATAATTGAGGTTAGTTGCATAGGCCTCAATCGTATGATACCCATTTCCTAACGACAAATTATATAACATATTGATAAAGTCTTCTGTTTGATTTGAAATAAAGATAGAAAAACTATTGAACGCGCTGTTCAGGATATACTTCACGATGCGCGTATTAAAAGCAAACGCACCACTCTTCACAATATCATCCAGGTCGAATATCGATTTCACGTGGTGATAGTTTAAATAGTTTTCAATGTTCGGATGGATATCCATGTTGGAGAGTTCCGCAAAGTATAACAAATGGATATCATTTTTCATTTCATACTCGTCCACCATTTTCAGGATCATCCTTTCGTGGCTTCCCGTAATACGGATATCATCCAGGAACAGCAGTGTCTTGTGGTCCAGGAAGTTTTTGTCGATATGGAAAGAGTCGTTTCCAATCAGACTCATCCGTTCCTCAGCACTCAACGCACCGTAATCTTCCTTATACGTGATTGTCCGGTGAACCTTTGCTTCCTGCACCACCAGTCCCCCATGGTCAACCAGCCAGCGGTTGAGCTGATGGATAAAGTAGTTTTTCATCGCGAAGGTTGCCGTCGGGATAAACGAATACGGACTTGAGATCACCACAATCTGGTTATCAATGAGGTTATCTTTCAGGTATCCCGAGATAAAACCTTCCGCAAGTTGTTCTCCGAATTCTTTCGCTACACGGTCGTCCCCGAACTTAAATTTCGAATACGAAGCCGGATCAAATCCAAAAACTTCCGGATGATGGATCTGATGCAGGGCATATGACTTTGGTAAATTCATCGTAAACAGTTTATTGTTTGTTGGTTTGAATTGATGAGCACACTGTGTATGCCCAGTTGATTGGCACCATGGATATCCGCAACCGGGTTATCTCCGATATGTACGATTTCGTGTAGTTCCAGTTCGCTATGAATATTTCTGTCGATCTGATCCAGCATCAGCTGGAAGAAAGCTTTGTTGGGTTTCGATAAACGTACTTCATCCGAGTACAGCTGAAAATCAAAGTACTGCCCGATTTCCAGTTCATGTAATACTTTCCTTAAGGTTGTGCCCCGGATAAAACCTGTATTGCTGAGCAGGCTCACCGTTGCAGACCCCGGTTCTTTCAGGCTAGCAAGCAGTTCCGCGGTGTCCCCGCAATAAATATCCGGCATATAGTTAAAGAGCAAAGCTTCCATTTCAAGGTACAGCGCTTCAGTATCCACATCCGCAAAACCAGGATCGAAATCATTTAACATACTGATTACCATAAGGTACATTTCATCTGCATCGATATTCTTGCCTGTTCTTTCATTGATACTGTTGCACATTAGATCAACCTGGCGGAAGATTGTTGCAACTTCCTGAAAAGATTTTTTTAAAGGATTGTACCGTAGCTCAAATATCCGCGTCCTTTCCAGTTTAAATGCCGGGTTTGACTTGATCAGCGTAAGCCAAAGGTCGAAAGAGTAATGTTTGTATCGTTTCATAGCGAATTACGAACATACAAAATACAAAAAAAATAAACGATTTACGACAAAAAATAGGCGGCACAGAAGGGTAACAGTGTGTTTACAGAAAATTAATGTCAATGGCTTAATCCGCGGCTAATTCGCTGAGATTAGCCCTTGTCGCCTTTGGACTGTGTTTTGTTACTGCTTTATATAACTTGGGTGAGAACGCTATGACCCCTGTCTGACAACACTCCAACAGCACGTGAAAATTTTTCCTGGAAAAAATCGCGCGTGGTATCAGAGAGGACGCACAGCGGTGACACCCCGAGCACATATAAGCGACATACCGACGGCAACCCAAGCGGTTCCAATTTAAACATTTTTCTTGGACGCTCAAAGTGCAAATATCTAACTACTGATTTATTTCTTGACCTGTTATATTATTAGAATAATTTTTACATTTGCTCTAACAGTATACGCCACGCTACCCTTAAGAACAGCGTCCAGGGCGTGTCTTTTGCTTTTATGGCGTTTTGTCATTTCTAATTCAGACTTCTTTATGTATACCAAACAGGCATTGACCATTGATGAGCAAATTGGACAATTACGTCGGAGCGTGTTAACTATTGACCAGGACGCGGTTCATTTTTTATTGTTTCCGTTTTATTATCTAAAAAAAGATTCTTTTTGGCGCTCGGATTTTTATCTTCGAAACACTTCTTACTCTAGTAAATTTCATTCTGAATCAGTTACAATGTATAATTGACTGAAGTTCGCTAGTTTTGCTTAAATGGGTCTATTGTGGGTTTGAATTGCTGTTAAACATCTTTGTTAGGATAAATCAAAAAATGGAAGAAAAACTTTGCGCTCTTTGTCGAAAACCATCCAAAATGACCTACGAGCATATCCCACCTCAATGCGCATTTAATAATAAGCTGATATTTGTTCAGAGATATGAACATTTTGGTGATGAGACAAGTCAGTTGTACGGCAAGAAAATGCGAAGCAACCGGGGATTCGGGAAGCATTGTCTTTGCGCATCCTGCAACAGCTCAACCGGCAACTGGTACGTAAAGGACTTTTGCAAATTCACAGAACAAGCCCTTGAAATACTAAACAACTGTAAAACTATTCCGTTTGTCCGGGGTGTTTATCAAATAAAACCGCAGACGGTTCTAAAGCAAATTTTGATGATGTTTGTAGCTGCAGATAGCAGTGGTGTATTGATTTCCAAGGCAGGAGTAGCGCATTACCTGCTTAACAGAGAGAGCGCGGCGTTTCCAAATAAAATAAAGATCTTCCTCTATTCAAATCAAAGTACTCACAAACGAATGTTGGGATACTGTTTCGTTGGTGATTTGGTCACAGGAAGGGTAAGCCAATGGTCAGAACTGAATTTTAAACCATTCGGGTATTTTTTGTGCTATGATTCAGAACCACCGAACGAGGCCATGATCGATATCACAACATGGAATGAACAAACTTTCAATCAAATTAAAGTTGTTGAAATGACTACCGCACTGTTATCAGTTAGCTCAATGATAATTGGACAGTATGATAATATTAAGTAAATACTCATGGATATCTGACATTATTCTTCAAAAATCATATTTTTATATTTGCAACTAACACCCGACTCGATAGGCAAACCACTTCTTAATTGAATTCAACGGAATTCGACAGGTATACCTTGTTCGAACAAATCTGCGTCTCTATGCAGGATTTTATTTCAAATAACCATCGAAACGGAGTGCGCTGTCCGGAAACTGGGAGCAATTTATGTGACAAAAAATACCCGCTAGTAGAACCAATCAGGAATTAAATGGGATTATGCTTATATTCGGCTAAACCTGACATGCGAATGAGCACCTATGACTTCTTAAACCTGTCTCCTATTGATTTCGAAACCCTAACACGGGATTTGCTAGAAAAACATATTGATATTCAACTAGAAGCTTTCGGGCCATGGATGGACAGAGGAATCGATCTTAGATGCAGCCGGGGAAAAGATATAATAGTACAATGCAAAAGATATTCAGCATACAGTAAATTAAAGCAGTCGCTGAAATCAGAAATTGCAAAAGTCAAAATGCTTAAGCCGAGGCAATACATCATCTCTACTTCTGTTTCACTAAGCCCAGATAGAAAAGATGAGATCTTGGCAATGTTCTCTCCCTATATCCTAGACACAGGAGACATCTATGGGCGCGAAGACTTGAATGGACTGCTCACCAAATTTCCAATCATTGAGCGCAACCATTTTAAGTTATGGCTGTCCAGCACTACTGTTCTTCAATCTATTTTGCACAGCCAGTTATACAACCAGTCCAAGATTATTCTCGACCAGATAAAGGATAAAATAAAGTTCTATGTTCCAAACAGTAACTATGAAAATGCATACAAAATTCTTAGGAAAAACAAGTATGTGATCATTTCTGGAATTCCCGGTATTGGTAAAACTACACTCGCTGAAATGCTCGCTTATAACTTATTAGCCAACGGATATGAAGAATTTATAAATATTTCGGGCAGTATTAGTGACGGATTCACCCTAATTGAGGAAGAAAGAAAGCAGGTGTTTCTCTTTGATGACTTTTTAGGTAGTAATTTCCTAGAGGATTTGATGGATGTAAATGAAGACAAGCAAATACTCAGATTCATCAAAAAAATCCAAAAGTCCGATAATTGCCTGTTGATCTTTACCACCAGGGAATACATCTTGAACCAGGCGATGGCAAAATTTGAAAGTTTTGGAAGAGAAGATTTCATCAAGTGTATTATCGATCTTTCAAAATACACTGCTTTGGAAAAAGCGAAGATCCTTTACAATCACTTATACTTCAACGAAATTGATCCTGCATATACCGCTCAGCTGCTATTAGGCAGAAACCTGTTAGCGGTAGTCAACCATAAAAACTACAGCCCAAGGATCATTGAATACATCGCCAAGAAGAAGACATGGGAAACATGCAAGCCTAAACAATTTCCATCAATGCTGCTGGGTGTATTGGAGGCACCCGAGAAAGTATGGCTTCATGCCTTCCAAAACCACATCAGTGATTTGGCAAGAGTAATTCTGTTTAGCATTTTATCTATGGGTGATCATTGCGGATATTCCACACTTTACAACCAAGTGACGGAATTTAAAAGCTGCTTCGGCAATCAATATGATCTGAAAGTCAACTCTCTTACATTCAACAGGGCATTAAAAGAATTAGAGAATTCCTTCATCTCCATATCAAAAGCGGGCGATCAGTTTTCGATTGCTTTTCACAATCCTTCAATTCAGGATTTTTTAGTCTACTACCTCAATAGGAACCCAGAACTCAAACTCCAGACCGCACTCGCCGCATTGTTTTTAAAAGATCTATTCAAACTATTCGGAGTGGCTATTGATCAAAGTTACGCAAAGGCAAAACACCTGACGGTAACACCAGACATTCAGCAGGCATTGCCTTCAAGAATTAGAAGTGCTTTTAAGCATCTGCATTACACTACCGAAACATTTGGTTATTCTACCCTATCTGAAGATGATACTACTGCACTAAAACTGCATTTATTACACCGGCATATTCCCGCACGGTCAACTGACCTTAATGATTTTATAACCGAACAAATTTCTGTAATACTATATAGTAAAATCATTTCCAACGGCGCTGTTCAGCAGTTCTGTGAATTGGTCGCTGCCTATTTTATTGAAGACGACCAAATAGATTTGAGCAGCATCATTTTGAATTTAGCCAATACTTTCTGGGATTATACTGACCTTACAGCTTTAAGCGACCTAGAGAACACTTTTCCGACTCAGTATAGAAATTTTGTCGAAACATATCCTGAAGAATACGAGGCACTATTTAAAGAAGCAATTTCTGCACTGAGTTCCGTGGATTCAGACGATATAGATGAACTGAAGGATAATCTCAGGGAATTGGAGCAGATTACCGATAGTTACGGCATTGACACAGAAGACAATCAGTATGAAATTAATACGAAAATCAAGGAACTTGAAAATAATCTGCGGCGAGATGAGCTGGATTACGATACGGACTATGATTACGAAGAATTTGACTATGTGCCGCAAGATTCATTTCCCTTTAATTCGTTCAGCAAAGAATTTGATGAAACCACCCAACGACCTCACCGAACCAGTTCTAATTCAGAGGAAGATGACATCAATGACTTGTTCAGCACACTGTAACAACCAAATGCTACTTGAATGAACCTTGACTGATTACCAATTCAATGTCTTCCTTGGAAGTGAGCCTGATTGTACCTTCCACTAGGAATTCCCAGGTTGACATTGCGTCTAATTACATCCATTCCAATAATTGGCGATATACTCAGGCTTGGGATCATCGAAATAATGATCATACCATCTGTTATCTGCTTGATGCAGCCCCAACTGGTTTTTGATTATGATCTGAAAAACTTTTGGTCTCAAAGCCAAACGCGTTAACATATTTGAATTAAGCGCCATAATTGACCATCTTTGTAAAGATTAAGCGACCACAGATTATTATAATTATATTATGGCTAAAGCATATCAACTGGAGTTCTATTTAAATGGCGATGCCATTGATGTTAAAGATTTTGACTCTATTCCATATGTCCCAAGTGTAGGAGAAAAGATTTACCTGTCATGCGAAAATCCAAACATGAATGACTATGGGCCGGACTATATAGTGATTGATGTGGTCACCTTATTTTTTACTGGAGAAAACCCAAAGCAAAAAATCATGTTGAAGCTTCAAAAAATAGACAAACCAAATTGGTAACATTTTAATTAATAGTCATTGAAAAGAGGACAAATAAAGTATGAAAGAAGCATTGTAGCTTTCATTGACATTCTTGGTTTCAAGGAAATTGTTAAACAATCAGAGTCTGATTCTACAAAAATTGAGTTGCTCCATTCTGTTCTCGAATATCTAAAAAGTTGGGAAATACCTAAAATGTGGGCTTTGAAATTAGTTGAGATTGAAGAGGATGCCCAAAAAAAAGGCGTAGAAAATTTTGATATCAGCGGTAGAACAAGCACAACCTCCTTTTCAGACAGTATCGTAGTCTCTGTAAAGGTAGATGGTAATGTCAATGAAATGGCTTCTACACTTATTATCAACCTGGCCTATATCGGAGCCATATTGATGGAAAGAGGAATCTTGTTCCGTGGAGGAATAACTATAGGAAACATTTTTCACAAGGAGAACGGTATTGTTTTTGGACAGGGTTTGATCGACGCATATCAGCTAGAAAGCAAAAGTGCAAAATATCCAAGGATAATTCTCTCAGACAAACTTATCCGCGAACTGAACTATCCTTTAGAAGCAAAACGCAACCGGTATCCTTATCATCAATACCTCAACCGCTTTAACGATGGTTGCGTCGGATTTCATCAGATGATCTATTATCAGGTCTTGGATAGCTGGGCAGAAATGACAGCTAAAAAAATGAAGGATAGTTTGGATAATGTTCGTAGGACAATAATTAGTGGTCTTGATAGCAGTTATGAAAATTCAGAAGTATTTGAAAAATACAAGTGGCTAAAAGATCAGTATAGCCAACTGGTCATCCTCACCGACTTCGATCCTAAAAATAAAACGGAAGAAAACATAAAACAGAAGATACGGGAGCTTAATGAAGACATTCCTGGTCAAAACATACACTTTAACTACACGGATCAATTTCTTGCCACTCGCCGAAACAATATTTTGTAAATTAAAAAAAGTCGGGTTACAATTACAAGAAATAAAATTCAACTGCCCCGCTCAAGCAAAGGCAAGCGATCTAAAAGCCCTTAAATTTTACTTTTTTGTCCTTAGTTGGGTTTGGATATTTGCCATAGCTATTTGGATTGTAAATCATGCCATCTTTCCTATGATGAACGAACTCCACTTTATCTTTTTTTGCTTAATCCTTGTCTCGGCACATATGTCCTACAGAATTGAACTAAAATGTGAAAGCCTAAGAAAAAAAGTAAAACTTTCAGGACATCAAATTTCATGGCCTAAAATCCCATTGGAAGGTCAGTATCACAAACGGGGGGGCAATGTCGCCAGAATATCCACCGAAAACAACAAGTTATTTATGTGAGTGCTACGGTCAGAAGCGTAGTATTAGGTGTTCTTATAAAAGAAAATGCGCTTAAAATAATGTCACTTCGTAAGGAGACGTTCAGTGGTTCGGCGGTTGCAGCCCGGGGCTTCGTTGATCCGTGAAATCGAACGACCATCAAGGTACATATGTCTTATCTCATAAGACATTATAAACTTGCTTGAGTATGTGTTCATATTCATAAATTTCCGTAGACCAATGAAATTCGTATTTAAACGTCGGGGAATAAAACTCCGTCGTTTTTTTGTATAATCTTATCCCCATTTTCCGTTTACTATTATCTCCCAATTTCTGTGCATTTAAATTACCGACTACAAATAAGACTAATTATTTAAATATGGTCTTCAATATCAATGATCTGTTCCAGAAGTTTGTCACAGCTTTCAGTCCTTTGATTTAGATTGGCAAGACAACCGGAGATACAAGTGATATATCCACTACTTAATCCTTGGATTTCTTGCAATGTCTGTAATATTCCACTGCCAGCTGGAGGCTGTCCAGATATCACTGTAAACCATAAGGCCCCTAAGAATAGATATCAGATCTTCTATCAACAAGTTTTGGATTCTCAACTAACTCGGGCGCAAAATAATATCCGCTAATTGTACCCTCACCAGTCTTCGTAAACCTTGTATGTAATTCATTTTCTACTAATAATCCTAAACCGAAATCGATAACCCTAAATTGATTAGGTGCAGCAGCCATGACGTTACTAGGTTTTAAATCACGGTGTATAATACCTTTACTATGTGCATGACTAATTGCCGAAGCTAAATTTTTCATCATAACAAGTGCTTCTTGGGGTGTTAAAACACCATGTTCAATAAGAATCTCATTTAGGTTACGACCGTTAAAATATTCCATCCTGATAAAAGGGCGAGATCCAAGTAGTCCCGCATCATATACTTTAATAATTGAAGGGTGATCCAAAGCAAATAACATTTTAGCTTCCTGAAAAAAACGTTCTAATTCTTTTTCTCCTCCTTGATAGAATGCAGGAGCAAAAATCTTCACTGCAAAGTCCATTTTTAAAAGTTTATGTTCATATAGGTACACAAGTCCAAAACCACCGTTACCGATTATCCTTTTCTCTTCGTAATTTTTTTGAATTCCAACGCACCCTCCTCTTGTTCATAATCGACCATCTCAAGAATAGGAGTTAGGGCCTCAGCAATTATAACTCTCCTTTCCGCATAACTTGGTGCTTACCTTTGATCCAACCCCAAAATTCATCAGAAGTCCTACATAGTTTTAAAAATCTCGGTATGATATTCTTTGTTCCTGGAATTGCTAAAATCAGCTTTCTAATTCTGGAATATTCTTGTTGATCAAAGCTGCCGCCCGTTGCTCTTGAGTTTAGTCCCATTTTAAACTGCTCAACTTGCAAAACGATATCGTCTTCTTCTGCTAGATTTCCTAACTCACTAAATTTCATTGATGATAAAAATATGGGGTTAGTATGTATAGCCTATTGCAAACAAATATCAGCAATTATTTGAAGGGAACATAAATAAATGTCAGTATATGATATAGTCTACAAACATGACGTTTGCAATCTATAACTATAGCATCACTTTCTGGCGATTTATAAGGAATGAATTTTTATAAACCTAATTTAGCGGTTTAAATTAATCTGATAATTGTTCTTTAAATACACTTTCGAACGCAAATTTCTCCCTATGAAAAAATTGATGCAGGAGGTTTAGTGCCTGATCCGTAGTATAATTTTTACGTTTGTTTGCCGCCTGTCGTAAACTACTCAAATAAGACTCCAATTTATAACTTTAGAGTCCCTGATCCGCCTCTAAATAATCCTTTTTTGTTAACTGATCAGCCAGGTTAAACCTGGCCATGGGATCTTGGATTTTCTACTGAACCGTGAAACTTCTCAACTCGCTCAGGTACCGATATTGCCGCCATCATCAATTCCTGTTTTCAGCAACCAAGTAAATTAATGAGCAAACCTAAACAGGCATTATAAACTATCTTAAAATTAATTAGGATAACCGTATCTTGCTGACATTTGTAAACCGTATGGCAAAGAAAAAAACTGATATTTTAATTTATGTTGCAATGAGTGAAGAGCTCAAACACGTAGTAGACACGTTCGAATGTTCTTTCAATCAGAAAGAACTTAAAGAGTTTGCCCTGACTGCATACTCAGCAAAAATACCTTCAAATAACAATATAAACATATATAATGTCGTTTTAGTCGCAGCAGGAACGATGGGCAATACAAATGCTGCCGCTATCACGTCGCACCTTATTAGCAGATATAGTCCTGCAAATATTGTAGTCATTGGTATAGCAGGTTCCCTTAGTGAAGACTTAAGCCCCGGTGATGTCTTCATCCCTAATCGCGTAAATGAATATCTTGCTAACGGCGCCGCGTCTGGAAAGACTGAAATAGAATTTAGGGCATCCACCAATCACTTTCAAAGTGACGCTCGGTTGCTAAATAGATTTGCAAACTTCATACAAAAGCATCCTAATTCATTTATGACGTGGCAAACAAGATCAGAAGAGTCCTACAAATCTCAAATTACAAACGAAATTGATAAAAAGTTAAAGGAAAAAGACATCACGTTAAATTCAAGAGCAAAACTTGTTGTTGGTGATGATCGAAATTTAGCAAGCGGACCAGTTGTTGGTAAAGGCGAAGCCTTCGCAAACTACCTTAAAAAAAATATTGATCGTAAGGTCACTGCTCTAGAAATGGAATCAGCTGGAGTTTATGCCTCAGCAATAGCACTTATATCGCCACCAAGAATGCTGGCAATGCGAGGAATCAGCGATTTAGCTTCTGAAAAAAAACAAATTCTTGAAGAAGTTGCAGGTACAAGTCTACGCAAAATCTGCATGCAAAATGCAGTAAGTTTACTCGAAATCGCCATTAAAGAAGATGTTTTCTGCGCCGAAGATAAAAAAAAGAACAGCAAAAGTAAAACCCTAGCGACTCCAATAAAGAGAGTGCTTTTAATTGGTGGAGAAACGGGATCGGGTGAAAATACTGATGATTCATTGGATGAATGCCGTTCAATTTGCGAAATAATTGGAAGAAAATTAGCAAAAGGCGGATTCGAACTGATAGTTTGTAGTCCATTCATCGATTCTGCAGACTATCATATAAGTAAAGCATATGCTAAAGCTAATGTTGGGGGGCGAATACATTTTCATTACCCTGCACATCCAGATGTAATCGAACGAATAAAAACTTTTCAGATAGAGCTTCAAAAATACAAAAACTCTCCTATAATAAGTTTTTGGCAACATCCGACTTACTCAAGAAAGGAAGCGAGAAAACAGGCGTGGACATTGTGCCAATTGCAAGCACTTGAACATGCCGACGCAGTTGTGGCTATTGGCGGTAAAGACACTAGTAGTGCAAGTACGTTACTACATCAAGCTGAGATTTGGAAAATTCCGACAATCCCCTATCCTCAGATAGGTGGTGCCGCAAAAGAGTCTTTCGAACGTATTAATTGGAAAGCAAGATACCCTGCAATAAGGGAACATAAGATTGCGGACGAAAAAGGCCCAGAAAAAGTAGTAAAGATTTTAAATGAACTTTCCGTAAAGCAACTCAGCGAAAGAATACGCAAACTTGAAGAAATCAATACGGCATTTATCAGTCGTTCAAGTGTTGACGCCGAGTCCGCATTACAAATTGAATTACATTTAAAAAACCACCAAATAACAGTTTTTGTTGGGGATAATGCTATAACTCCCTACAGGGAAGTTTTACCAGCAATAGATGAATATATCATGCAATCCCAATTATTCATTGTGCTATGGACTAAAGACTATGCACTAAGTCCGTGGTGCTACGACGAACTTATTTTCGCCATTAATAGGCAAAAAAGTGGATTGATGAATATCTTACTTATCCAACTTGACGACACGCCAATAATCCCAACTGAAGCCAGAGGATTAAACATTATCTCAAATAAAAACATAAGCGCAGTAAATAATCTCTTGAAGGATATTTTGCAACTAAAATAGAGATCATCCGGCAGTAAGTTTAAACTTGGATAAAAGAAGGCAGGTTTAACCTTAGTAAAATGTAGTTCCATTCCCTTTGAATAGTTCATATCCATGCTCTTATAATTAATTTGGAGGACAGTTTTGAGTATGCGCCACATTTTTTTAGGGCGCCATAAAGATCTGATTTTTTAACGGAAATGCCGTTATTAACTGAGTCATCGCAATAGGGGCAAATTTATATGGCTTCCTAACATACACTTGACCCATAAGCTCTCAAGTTTTTTACCCTAAACATATTTTAGGACAATGGCTATTTACAATCAAAGCAAAATATTGCCACTCTATACCCTGAAAGCCCCAAAACAAACTAATAACATATTGAGCCTGGCAAGCTATTGTTTATACCAGTTGAATTATTTTGTAACAGGATTGTGGTTGAAAAGTGTACCAGTTTGTGAGGGTCTAATGTAAGATATTTAGTTCAATTGGCGGCTCATCGGCACTTGTGATCAATTCCTAATTTCCGTTCACATTATGGCCACTGTGCTTAAAAACGCTCATTGTTCTTCCTTCTTTTTTGGACCGAAATTCAGCTTCGTGTTATTGGTGGGTTTTCCAGCCCGCACCTTTAGCCTTCTGATATGGCTAGCGTCGATTCTGCTATAATAATTGATCGGTACGTGCAACAGTTCTACACAATTCTTCAAAATGATTTTGATGTCTTCCCGTATCATCTTTTTCTCATCGACCTCGTTCATCAAATGGTAAAATGTGGGCCAAAATATAACAGACTTTTCAAATGGAAGATCTACTGGGGTACCAATTAGCGAATAAGCCCGGCACCTACCTACTAGTCCTTCTGCCAAATCCCTGTTTCCCCCTCGGCAGGCAGCCATAAATATCCTTTTATTCTGCAAGCCACCTGAAAGTCGCAATTCAAGCAGGGAATTGGATAGCTTTTCACCATTGATCAGCAGTCCTGTCTCATCCGCATGACAGGAAAAATGCAGGTACCTGAAATTGGAACTTTTAAAATCCTGTATAAAACGCTCCACATCTTCGACCGTATCAGCCCATTGATGTACCGAAATGATCCCAACAAGTCCCAATATATCATGTAGGTTTTCACCATCCGCAAAATTTTCACTTCGCAGCGATTCGATGATATAGACCCCATATGCGGTCTTTTTCCCTGGGCTTTTATTCGGCATAGTCGAGAGTTAAAATCCAAGATAGTTATATTACCCATAGTAAAGAATACTCTAGGGAATAATTCTAGTCTTGCCCTTTCCAACATTATAAAAATTTATATCCTCGACAAAAATAAGGCTGATTGCAAAGCCTATCAACAGCATACTCAAGGAGCATTTCGACTGCATTTTTCAGGCAGCGGAGCAACTGTTACAAACTACTTGGAAAAAATCCAGTAAGATATTTCAATATAACTTTTTCATAGCGTCTTAAATTAAACCTTTGATATAAGCGAATTACTACATACTTTTACTAACCATATTAGCAATATCTTTGAATAGTATCCCCCAAATGGATTTATTTCCCTTGATTAAGGGAATTTGTGAAGAAAGATTAAATCATGTATTGTTAATTGTAGTAGATAAACCCTATTTTCGCAACCATATACCATGAGAGATTATATTGTAAGAGCTGCATTTCATCAGAAAATTCTTCAAAAGGCACATAATGAAAGTAATACATTTGTTGTCGATGAACTAGGCCTCAAGAACGGTGAGATCCGGGCCGACATTGCAGTACTAAACGGGAAATTTGTAGGCTACGAGATTAAGACCGATAAGGATAATCTCAAGAGACTACCGTCACAGGTTGAGGCTTATAGCGAAATCTTCGATCAAGCCTACGTGATTACTGGTAAAAAACATTTTGACAAGGTAATTAAGTGTTTGCCAGAATGGTGGGGTATTTACATAATTGAACCTGGTGAAGAAGATTGCTCATTCAGCTGTTTCCGCCCAGCAGAATACAATATGTTTAGAAATCGACGCAGTATCGTCCAACTGCTATGGAAGGATGAGGCACGAGAATTGCTAGAAACACAATTTAACTTAAAGGTTAAACAGAGTTGGGCGAGAACAAAGCTTTACGATATATTAGCGGTAACATGTGATATACAAATACTTGCAGACGCTGTTCTTAAAATTCTCAAAAACCGTCAGGATTGGAGAAAAGATCTGCGATCACAGCTGTAAAATGATGATTGTTTCCCACCCAGTTCCAAATTGTAGGACTTCCAGCTTTCTCCTGTCTCAATACACATTTTTTAAGATGCGTATCTCCCTTGGAGTAGTTTTCACCAAAATAATAAGATGATCCGCAAATCTCCGCAGCCTGTTCAAAATATTGTGCATTGTCACCTGGTTTCTGCAACGCTGAACCTTTTAACACGATCCAGTTATCTCCCGCCGTATACCTTATATTGGCGCTCCGTTTCATCTTACGGGGATCAAACTCAAAATGTCCAGGAGTGACTATGCTGTAGTCGCCATAATTAATTGGCCTTGACACCGCAGTATTATTTAATCCAGATCGGACTAGCTTAAATAATTTCCAATCTAACCGAACAACAATATTGGTGCCCTTTTTCAGCAGATCGCTTTTAGGAAAGGCTCCTGCGCAAATAGTGAATGATTTCCAATCATCAAGGTTAGGGAATGAATTAAGCAATGCTACAATCCCTTCAGCAAAATCGCTATACTCTGTATAGTCCGAATCAGCCAGATCAAATATCAGGTGACAGTTAGGATAACTTATGTCATAATATTTGAGAATTTCCTGTAATTTCTCTTCTAATCTGATGTCCATTGCATCCTCTATCAAAAGCCTAATGCCAATTTCCTTCACTTGATACTCTTGTATCACATTTGAGGTTCCGGTTCTTTGCTGAAGGCTTTCATTGAGATGGATGACCGGCATCGGCACAACCTGTAGGATGGTCTGGTAAATGTGAGCAAAAATATATTCCATACAACTCATTCCATTAACTGTCTGTCCATCCAGTAAAAAAGTGTCAATAAAACTGTTCTCGGAATGCCATTTGCCAATAAATTTCTTTTCACAAAAATTATACAGGTGATCCTGTAGCGTCTTGGGCTTCTTCCCAATCTCATTGTCATATTCTGTTCTGCTCACTTCTAGCAATGGACAAATGTGATTTCTGGTAAATGCATCAAGCCTCGCAAGGGCATTGAACTCCCCTTCTTTGGATTTGAGTATCGGTAAATAAAAATCTGGTTTCATACTAGTATATATTTGTGTTCAAAAACCATTTACGAACCTGTCCCTGACCGATCAGATCGTTAAATTTAGTGTAAGTACTCTTTTCCCTCCTAAGGCGCCCGGCAATCAATGCTGGGTTGATACTATAGGACTCCGCCATATTGATGATTCCCTTCTCAGTAGGATTGAACCTAATAAGTGATTTTTTCCATGAATCATTCCTAACCAATGCATTGAGAGCAAATTCATCAGCTTCTTTTTCAATACCTTCGAGACTGAAATCAAGGTCATCAAAAATCACACTGTCTGACTCTGTCAGGTGAAGTGCAAGATGGGCAACCTCATGCATTAGTACAAACCAGAAATTGTCTAACCTGTCATATCTAAAGGTCATAGCAATGATGGGTATTCCTTCAGGTGTAAGGATTGCCGCTCCATCGAGATAGGTACCATCAAGCGCTGGTTCCGCGATAAATTTAATTCCGCTATTCTTGAGAAATTCAGCCGCCTTTATAGGTCCATTATCAAATATACTTAACTCTCTCAGCTCTCTCAGCCACTCGTCGTTTATATTGCCACGCTGGAATGTAGACGCTAAAGTTTGATAGCCTGCCTTAGCAATTACTCTCGCATGCCATGCGTTTAGGGCAAATTCGTTAAAATTATCGTTTGAGCGTATCGATCTCCTGTTTAATGCTAAATTTTGAACGTTCATCCCAGCGCTGGCAAATAGGCCATCGACGAGATTATGGGCTTGTAATACGGCATCATTTAATGAACCAGCAAAACCTTCGAACCAGCCCCGCTGGAACATTTGTTTGAATGGGTAGTTTTTAATGTCGAATTCCTGATTGGCTATTGTTTTGAGCACAATATCAGCATCTAGACTCAGACCTAATGCATCTGCAACTTTGATGAGTGTCTTAAAACTAGCTGACTCATACCGCTCCGACTCATACCGTTGTATCTGTTGCATCTTAATGCCAACTTTGTCAGCTAGCTCAGCCTGAGTAAACCCATTTGCTATCCGTGACCTTATCATGGCCAAGGGTAATTCTGATAAATTATGAGCCTTGGCAATAAGGATCTCTCCCGATTTTAACGCCTCGTACTCATTTAGCACGTTTTCAAGTTCTTCAAGTTGTGATCGAATAGCATTTTTTGCAGTCTCAAGTATTTTTGGATGCGTGTTGACCGATTCAGCACTAACCACTGAAATTGCATCGAGCGATGTGCGGAAATTTTCAATCTGCAATTTTGTAATTTTGTATTGTCTTTCGTTTGTGATCATCTTTCCCTACTTATTTAATGTAGTTTTTTAGTCTTATAATACCTTTTTTTTGTCCCGAATGCTTATCAAATTGAAAGAATTCCAAAAAAGGCTTACCTGTAAAACCCTCAACCATTATGGATGGAAAAAACTCCCCTAAGTACTTATTTTTCTGAGCTTCGCGACCATTGTCAAATACCAGGAAGACTGGATCTAACAGATCTGGGTCGACAAAAGCAGTATCCCAGCTAATCTCGAAGTCATTAGGTTGCGGTTTGTCAGTCACATAACTACCATCAAGGAAAATTTGAGGACAACCAGCACGAAATAGATTATCTAAAGAATTCTTCAATCCGGAAAAAAGTTCAACCCGCCTTTTGTTAGTGGCAAACCTCTTCTCAATCTCATAAATATCAGCGTCCCATATTCCCGGAGGAAGGATTGGATACAGTAGAGAAGTATCATTTATAAAGTCAGGTATCATAACACAATTAAATCGTTGTGTTACCAAAGTTATGTAAAATTATTTTAATACGAAATAGCTAGTAATATATTAATTAACTAAATAGTATTAGCAATGATTTGACGTTCAAAAATTTTCATTTCGGATTACAAGCTCATAAATACTTTCTCGAAATCAGTGATTTTATATGTATTTTAAAAGAGAACTACTTGAGTAAAATAAATTTTAATTCCACTGAATTAAAAGGTAATCATATTTATCCTAGGCCGGCCCTCCAAAGTGTCTGGTAGCTTAATGTATAAATAAGGTTAAATGGGTACGGTGTCATCCAAAGTTATATGGAGGCCATGCCTAAATTACTTAACGATCGAATAATAGTCAATTAAACCGCCGCCGTATCTTCCTTCTTAGGCGCCAACTTTTCCGCTAACCCCGCTCCCGCAACTAATAGCTCATTGGTAATCGATCGTGTATACTCCGAGATCTCAGCTTTGAAATCCTTCACAGAAGCACCCGAACGAATCTCCTCCAAACGTTTCTCCCAAGATTCCGTTATTTCCGACTGTGCGATCTTCTGATCTTTTACCACATCATATACCGCCAGCCCCTTATGCGTAGGCACCAGGTTCCGTTTCTCCCTTAAAATGTATTCCCTGGTAATTAGCGTTTCAATGATTGATGCACGTGTAGCCGGTGTACCCAACCCACTATCTTTCATCGAGTAACGCAATTCCTCGTCTTCAATCTCCTTCCCAGAGTTTCCAATGCTTTCAGCAACGAAGCTTCATTGTACAGCGGTTTGGGTTTGGTTTGTTTATCTAGAAAAGCTTTCTGCAAAATCATTAGCTCCTCCCTTTTTTTCACTTTAGGCAGCGAAAGGTTATCCTCATCTTTTCTCTCCTCGTCCTTATCATTTAATACCGAACGCCATCCAACAGAGCGGATCACAGTTCCATTGCCAATAAACACAGAACCGGATTCAACGGTGATTTAGTGCCTTCCTTCACACACTCCTGGTGAAAAGCTTCGAGCATCCGCGCGACCACCATATCATAGATCGCCTGTCTGTCGGGGCTTAAACCCTGAGGCGTCAACCCCGTAGGCAATATCGCATGTGATCCGTTACCTTCTTACCATTTACGCTTCTTTTGTTCAGCGGAACGGTTTGCAGGAACTCGGCCGACTTACCAAACTCCGGATGGGTAGTCAGTTGGGAGATCAGTTGCGGAACATCCGCATAAACGTCATCGCCAATATATCTGGAACCGGTACGTGGGTACGATACCAGTTTACTTTCATATAAATTCTGCAGCAGGTTGAGTGTCTGGTCTGCAGTATACCCTTTACGTTTGTTCGCTTCCTGCTGCAAACTACTCAAATCGTGCAGCAGCGGAGGTGGTTCCTTCCATGGTTTCGATTCTTCTTTCACATTATAGTTAATAATAGATACCGCTTTTAAGAATTGTCCATCTTTATTCAGGCGGATACCCAATTGAAAGTATAATTTTGGTAAAAAGTTTTTAGCTTGAAGATATCTTGAGCAGATGATGGCCATGATGGGCATCTGCACTATTATTTTCATACAATCGGTTATAAATTTGTTCGATGAACGTACCAGCGGGATCTCCATATGCCTTAGAGAAATGTGGGGCATGTTGCGAAATAAATTTGTTTTTATTTAAACATGATGAGTAATTTACATTATAAAATCGAGGAGTAATTATGAAGAAAGAACCCAATAACATTCTAAAAGAATCTTCGGAAACAGACATTACAAATGTATCCAATAATGAACGTTTACGCAGGGATGTTTATCGCTCAGATATGGACAAGCTTAAACTTTTTACTAAAATGCTACGTACAAATAATATTCTTAATAAAGCAGTCATTACTCATAAATAGTCAAGATGAATGTTTAATGCAATCTTCAATAAAACTGTTCGATAAACGTAACCGCAAGATCTGTCTCGGACAATATCTGCTAGCTTAAACCGCCGCCGTATCCTCCTTCTTAGGCGCCAGCTTTTCCGCCAGCCCTGCTCCCGCAGCCAACAACTCATTCGTAATTGATCTTGTATACTCAGAAATCTCCGCTTTGAAATCCTTCACAGAAGCACCAGACCTAATCTCCTCCAAACGTTTCTCCCAAGATCCTGTCAGCTCAGCCTGCGCTATCTTCTGGTCCTTCACCACATCATATACCGCAAGCCCCTTATGCGTTGGCACCAAGTTCCGTTTCTCCCTCAAAATATATTCCCTTGTAATCAGCGTTTCGATGATCGATGCTCGTGTAGCCGGTGTACCCAGCCCACTATCTTTCATCGCGTAACGCAATTCTTCGTCCTCAATCTCCTTCCCAGAAGTTTCCAGTGCTTTCAGCAGCGACGCTTCATTGTACAGCGGTTTAGGCTTGGTTTGTTTTTCCAAAAAAGCTTTTTGCAGAATCGGCAGCTCCTCCCCTTTTTTTACTTTAGGCAGCGAAGGGTTATCCTCATCTTTTTTCTCTTCGTCTTTATCATTTAATACCGAACGCCATCCAGCAGAGCGGATCACAGTTCCATTGGCAATAAACACAGAACCGGATTCAATAGTGATTTTAGTGACTTCCTTCACACACTCCTGATGAAAGGCTTCGAGCATCCGCGCGACTACCATATCATAGATGGCCTGCCTGTCGGAGCTTAAGCCCTGAGGTGTTACGCCCGTAGGCAATATGGCATGGTGATCGGTTACCTTTTTACCGTTTACGCTTCTTTTGTTTAGCGGAACGGTTTGCAGGAACTCAGCCGACTTCCCAAACTCCGGATGGGTAGTCAATTGGGAGATCAGTTGCGGAACACCCGCATATACGTCATCGCCAATATATCTCGAACCGGTACGTGGGTACGATACCAGTTTACTTTCATATAAATTCTGCAGCAGGTTGAGTGTCTGGTCTGCAGTATATCCTTTACGTTTGTTCGCTTCCTGTTGTAAGCTACTCAAATCGTGCAACAGCGGAGGTGGTTCTTTACGTGGTTTGGCTTCCACATCGAGGATTTTTCCTCCATTGGTGAAACCGGAAGGCACATCTTCAATTTTATCAAACAGCGCCTGTGCTTCTTCTTTGACATTGAAGTTGGCGATAGACACCGCTTTAAACAACTGACCGTCCTTATCCAATTGAATACCTAACTGATAATATAGTTGCGGGACAAAATTTTTCGTTTCTATATATCTTGAACAGATCATCGCCAGAGTCGGCGTCTGCACCCTGCCTAAAGAAAGGACAGAACGTGCGCCTGCAGAAATACTGAGCGCCTGCGTGGCGTTCATGCCGACCAGCCAGTCAGACTCCGACCTGCAATGCGCAGAATTGAATAGGGTGTCGTAATCTGTTCCTGGTTTCAGGTTTCTAAAACCTTCTTTGATGGCCTCGTCAGTTTGCGAAGAGATCCAGAGACGCTTGAAAGGCTTTTTACATTTGAGGAAGTAATAGATATAGCGGAAAATGAGCTCACCTTCCCTCCCGGCATCCGTAGCAACTATGATCTCGGTAGATTCGTCGAACAACTTTTTGATAATATCAAGCTGTTTCCTTACGCCTGGATCTTCCACAAAGCCGTCTTTGGTCTTCACCTTGCGGATCGCGAGTTTGAACTTGGCAGGCAACATCGGCAAATGCTGACGTCTCCAGCCTATAAAACCATAATCCTGCGGAGGTGCCAGCTGCAGCAGATGTCCGAATGCCCAGGTAAAGGAATACCCTTTTCCCTCAATGTATCCGTCTTTCTTAACCGTCGCACCAAATACTTTTGCAAGTTCACGGGCTACGGAGGGTTTTTCTGCAATTACAATCTTCATCAGTATATAATGTTTTATCAGTTATGAAGCTACCACGATCAAATTATTGCTGTTTATAAGCTGTGTGGTCGTGGCAGATTCATCAGCAATCCTTCAGTTGGAACCGATAAATCTCATCAAAATTATCTGGATACGGAACAAATGTTCAAAACTTTGAGGGCCGGATGCGGATTTCGCGACCGTACTAACCAATCAATCCGGAGAAAAATTGAACCGGTGCCAGTGATGTTAATTATTGATAATCAGCTCAAATACAGATTCAGTGAACATAGAGATCAGGTCAGCAGGTCGATCCCTACCTTATAAGTATTACAATGCGCATCTACAATATCCCTGATTTCAGGGGAATATCCCCCACCCATGCTCACCTGTACCGGTAAACCATGTTCTTTGCAAAACTGGAACACCATTCTGTCACGCTCTTTGCAGCCGGCTTTGGTCATGGCCAGTTTCCCCAGTTTATCACTGGACAAAACATCCACCCCAGATAAGTAAAAGATAAACTCAGGCTGATGCTGGGCATATAGCCGCGGTAAGGTATCGGCCAATATGGACAGATAAGCATCATCTTCAATGCCTACGTCCAAGCCTATATCGAGATCGGAGACCTCCTTTCTAAAAGGGAAGTTCTTTTCGCCATGCATGGAAAATGTAAATACCTTCGGTTGGTGCTGCAAAATTTCAGCTGTACCATTCCCCTGATGCACATCGAGATCAATGATGAGTATTTTTTGATAAATGCCTTTTTTGATTAACCAGTTTGCGGCTATCGCCTGATCGTTCAGCAGACAGAAACCTTCGCCCCAGTTGGATCCGGCATGGTGCGTACCACCCGCTACATTAAACGCCAGGCCAAATTCCCGTGCATACAAAGCCCCGTCTATGGTTCCCTGTGCAATCCGCAGTTCGCGTTCGAGGAGCTGGGCGTTCAGCGGAAAGCCAACTCTGCGCTGCTCCCGCTCGGGTAAAGTGAGGTCGCGGAGTTGCGTCCAGTAATCCAAGTCGTGCGATAACAATACGTTTTCCTCCGAAAGCAGTTCGGGAGCAAAGATGTTCTCCTGGGTAATCACTCCTTCATGAAGCAACTGCGCGGGAATCAGCTCATACTTCAACATCGGGAAACGGTGACCTTCGGGAAGCGGATGTGCATACAGGGGATGCCAGGCGATCTTTACCATATCAGTTCAGGATCTCCCCAACGTGTTTTTCTATGTTGTTGCAAATGTCATCGACTGGCAGGTCGTTGGCGTCATGACCAAAGGGATCTTCGATCTCTTCAGCAATCAGCTCTAAACTCGCGAGTACATATAAAATGAAGGGAACAATTGGGACTACAAAATAGCCCAGACTAAACACCCATCCGAAAGGCAAAGTGATCACATATAAAAACATGAACTTTTTGATGAAGGCACTGTACGAAAAAGGAATCGGCGTGCGCTTGATCCTTTCGCAACCTCCGCAGATATCGGTAAAACGGTTCAGGTCGGTACTCAGGATAA
>Ga0247815_10000953_pt1 | contig 22381 bp, 24 predicted proteins | sample UWRJL194509B1_FD_181014 | JGI IMG/M metagenome (GOLD analysis project Ga0247815, IMG submission 181014) | Plant litter microbial communities from Arlington Agricultural Research Station in Wisconsin, United States - UWRJ-L194-509B-1 | ecosystem: Environmental > Terrestrial > Plant litter >...
CGGTGCCGTTGGCGCGTAGGTCTCGAAATAGTCGATGCCTGGACGCTGCGTGAATCTGCGCATGACGAGTCGCGCCTTGAGTCGCTCGATCGTGCCATCTGCACGCCTGGAGAAGAGGCCAGGGCCTGTGTTGTGAACCTTCTCAATGAGTACCCTGCAGACCAGCAACTTGTCAGTTCTACTGTTGTAGCTTGCCTGCACTTGCCTGCCCAAGCTGACATTCTTCTGAAGGTTTCTCTCGAACTCCAGGAAACCTTACATTCAGCCTCTCTTACGACTCTTTCAACCCATTTCATAACAAAATTGCTGGGAAAGTTGTCAGCTGTGGTGTCCTGTCACTTCGATGCATAAACCTACCACTGGACGTCAGTCGCCAGCCAGAGAACATGTGCTTCTTTGCCCTCACGCCATTACTTTTCTCACCCAATGTGGTCACGATCAGTGCTCTCACAAATCCACTCTGGGGATGAGCGTTGCGGCTTTGCAAGCGCTGGAGATGTCAGTGAATGTCGAGGCTAAATGAAAACCAAACATTTCATTGCCCTCTCTTGAGATCTGAAAGACCAAAAAGTCCGTCCAAATATGCTTAGGGGTTGAGGGGTCATCCGTGGCCTTGCGGCTGGCCCATTGCACGCGGGAAAAGCCGGCCCCCTTTCCGCGATCAGTTTGTCACTCAACTAGTGCAGCCGATCCAGAAAAGACGGGGATACAATGTTATGGTGTGCGGGCCAGCAGTCTCGTGCTGAAAACGAGGCCATGGCGACCGCTCGTGCGTGAATGGATTGGGAGCCAGACCCCCAACACGGGCGTGGCCCACATCGGCTCCCAAGCAGACACCCCTATCGCTGTGCAGGGACACGAAAATAGGCCAAGTTGGAATGCTTTCTTTGTGAGAACAAGCACTAGGAATGTAATGAAAAGATACTTCCAAAGCCATGTCATCGTCGATGACAGGACCAACGGCCTCTTCAGTGAGTACTATGGGGTACGGTGCATATTGGCAGCCATATTTGTGCTCTCTGACTGGATAGCAGCCATAGGTGGGAGCTACTACTGTAGCAGGAAAGGGTAACAGCTGCGTAACTGGTGTGCATCATGATCGAGACTTTGTGTCTTTTGATGTAACTGAGTGAGAGCAACTCCCAAACTCAGTTACCGAGTAAGCAAAAACCTGCTGCGTAAGAAAATCGTTGAATGAGAAAAATTAGCGCCGGAGATACGTGACCCGGTCCAGCCGTCAAGAACCACTCCCGGTGATGCTTGACACCTGACAGACCAAGGATGGGAAAGGTTCTGAGATTCTTTGGGTGCAGACTGAGCACCATGAAGTTGGCCGACAACATGATTCAGGGATAAACCCGAGACGCGGAATTACAACAGATGACCGATGGAAGTAAGACTCGCAAAGATATTACATGATTAGGTGTCAGCATAAAATCGCATATCCTCCGCTTAGGCTGCATCTCTTTGTCACAGCACATGGGTAAGTGTAGAACAACTTTTGTAGCATAATCCTCCACGCTGTTCCGGCACTCAGAGGGTCCCAGAAAGGAGCATGCTTGTGGAGGTGCCACAAGTCGGCAACAGATCTGAATGGAATTTTGAATGCACAATTGGGAGTGTGGCAACTGCGAGTAGAAATTCTGTGAGGGACAACATATACGGCATAGCATGTAGATCAGAGCCAAGTTGAAAAGAGGAAATGTTCAAGGAGGTTGAGCGTCATGCGACCCCGTTACTATCAATGTGGATAGGTAGTAGAACACAGTGAACAGATAACATGAACAAGATATGCAGCTCCAGAATGTCAAAGAGCAGGAAGGGAGCTAACTACTAAGGATCATGATTAAGCATAGAATGTTAACCATGGGGGAGTGTATGCCTCTGTGCCCGGCTGAATCCTGCTCTCCTTTCCAACAAGAACCATGGAAGGCGGTCTCATGCGGATTTAAAATTAACCTGTATGCGATTAGGGTGAAAAACCCAACTTATCGAGAGCAAAATGAATGAGATGGGATGGCCATTGACGTGTCACGTGAGCGCTGGCTACTACCGGCTGGATTTTATAAACACCACGACCACCATATGAGAGAAGATGCACTGTCGTGATGTGCAGCAGACCGTTTAGTAAACCCTGTGTGTACAACTCAGTCACAGACAAGTGGCTCTGCAAAAAAGGCCAATAAGTAGACTCGGCCCGACGACACAGCTGCAAGTATGGCAACCAAATCTCCAACAGCGGCACTCAAACACACCACTGTGTGACGCACCCACAATAAACTCCCCAGTAACAGTTACAGCCTCAGCACGGGCTACCATACGAAGTTAACAACGAGACGGGACACACTCAGCGGCAATCCCAGCCAATGATGTGTAATGTGCGCCAACGCATGTTGATGTGACGGCAAGAATGAGGTGAAATACAGCAGCCCCTGCGATAATCTCTTCGACTTGATGCGTGCGGGAAGAACCGGTGCATTACCATGCGATGATGGAGGAACCGGAGCAACCACTATCGTGCCGGCTGACTTAACTCTCGCGGCATAAGCACCGGCACACAACAGCGCAAAAACAAGAAGAGAGATGGGGAGAAGCTGCCCCTTGGCGACCATATCATCGTGGTGAGGTAGGCCTGTGTGTATAAATGACACCAGCGTGAGGTAGTGTGAAACCATAACGAAGGAGGTGTTGACACTTCCAAGACGAGTACATCAGTACCCGGTGTGTGCCAAACCCCGGCGCGGGGTGATGTGATAAGAAAAGAGAGGAAAGGTGTAGTTGCCTCTACATAAATACTTTGTAGCAATCAATTTGACTCCATATGCATGGCAAGGTCCCGCGCCTAACGGTGAATATCTGAGCCTAAGTGAGGTGTGCCAAGCTGTGCAGTTGCCCCGCAAACCCCATGCGCTACATGAATCAGTGCATTGGCTTGTCCCTCGTATGTCGAGATCAATCAGGTATGTGATCGCGGACGCGCAAGGACCTTGCTAAGCGCGAGCCGCCCGACTGAGAATGCAATGGGATTGTGGCCAAATCATGGGCACAGTGTAAAAGCATGGATAGCGATATCGAGAGGAATATAGTGGGATTTTCGGGAGAACACGACAGCGCGGCGAGTGCTTAACATACTGCCTGGACTCGGAGCCATGAATGTTTGTGTTCTAAAGGGAGCACAAATCACAAGAGGTGGATGTTCACCCATTAAGCGCAGCAAGGACTTGCACAATTGTTGGAGGGGAGGTAGCCAGTTGTTATAAACACGCCTGAACTCAAAAATTAATCAATGCGAAACAAAGGTGTACTTGCCCCTACGACTGTAGCACGAGAGCTCCGTTGAGCACCCTGACATAATGATAGCATGCGTGACAGATGAAGGATCGCCGCCAAGTCGATCCCTTCGATTCCCGTATGCCGCAGGCACCTCCATGTGATGATCGAGTATGGAAAGAGGTTGTATGCAGTTGGAAAAGAAGGAGTAAAATACACTTCATAACGACTGAAGCAGGCATAAAGGCCATCAAAGATGCGGAAGAGCACGGAATGAGGTGTGCAATGATAACAGCATGCATCAGAAATAGAATGCCGACTGTGTAGTACTATGTCAGGGGGCATGCTGGGGCCAGCCGACAATGCATGGAGATAAGTCGGACATGCGTCCTGGAGTCAAAGGGAGACTCCAGGTGACAGGAGCTGCTCTATCGTGTCGGACATCAAAGGATGATGAATGGAGTTGGAAGGGCTGGCCGGAGGACAAAAAGGAGATAAACTCCGAGAGGAGAACGACGTGGAGTGAAACTCCACGGAACTCCGAAATATCGGAGGAGCGGAGATGGACTCAGGAGTGCAATAAGATTGGAGGACGAAATAGAAGAAGACTACATTGACTGCAGTAAAAGGAGCGGTGACATCCTAGTCGGTTTTCAAGCTAAGGAAGACTACATGAGGACTGATGAGTATATATAGAAGACAAGAGCCATTCAGGGTAGAGCTGCTGCGGCATGAGGCAGACTATCAAGTGAGCTAGCATGGGCAGGGATAGACTTGGTGAAGGAAGGAAGAAAAGGCAAGGAGTTGGTGAAGGAGTTGACTCGGAGGAGAATAGGAGAAGGACTCGGAGGTATGGAGTGAAGACGAAGGATGGAGGAGTGAATGGAAGAATAAGAAAAGTCGGAGCAAGACTGGAGATGGACCAGAGGGTCCGGAGAGGCAAGGTGATGACAGGAGATGGAAGGAGATGGACCGGAGAACTCGGAGAGAGGTGGACAAGATCGGATTAGTCATCTGTAGGTGTGGAGGAAGGCACAGACGTAACATACTAGGAGGAAACGCGAAGATTGTAGAGATGACGGGAATTTTGGGCATCGGAACGAGACATCCCCCGCTGGAAACCAAGCTGTGATAGGATATACTACTGCGGCTACCCAAGGCAGCGAAAGCCTGAGATGACCCAAGAGTATCGCTTATGAGAAGAGACTAGTGAACCTGTCTGCCAATTGCGTGGCTATGGAAAGCCACAGGAAAAATGATAGGACAGGGAGGATCGCAGTGATACAACAAGTACCTGCACGGCGAAATCTGTGATGCATTCCGTTGCTGATAGTGCAGTAACGGAAGTGCTACTAAGGTGCGACAGTGTGCAAGACACGAGGCGATATGGAGCGCCAAGCGCAGGAAGGGGATGGTATACCCCCGCTGCTAATGAGGCAGCTACCAGAAGCGCCACAGAGTGCGCGGAAGGGCACGCGGACTGATGTTATACACGAGGAAAGTGCACAAGAAGGGGATGATACCCCGCTGCCATTGAAGCAGTCATAGAAGCACCGTGAAAGGCGCAAACGGGCAAGGAAGCCCACAGTGACACGCAAAGTGCATGCGCAGGAAGGGGATGATGCACCCCGCTGCTGATAGAGCGGTGATGGAAACGCCGCTGAAGACGCAGAAGGGCACGCAACCCGATGTGATACACAAGAAAAGGCACGAGAAGGGGATGATACCCCCCTGCCATTGAAGCTGTCATAGAAGCGCTGTGAAAGGCGCAAATGGGCAAGGAAAAACCCAATGTGGGGCGTGAATATCGACCAGATGAGGGAATAATAAACCCCGCTGCGACTCAAGCAGCTGCTGGAAACATCACATAAGGCGTGGGAGACCAGACCCGATGATATACATGCGGAATGTGCATCAGAAGGAGGAGGATGTGTGTCATTGTTACTATTGAAGCCACCATTGAAGTGCCGTGGAAGACGCGAAAGTGCGCGAAATCTGATGTGGCACGAAATAGCATGCACAGGAAGGGGCTCCAGCCCACCGCTATTGAAGAAGCCACTGAAAACGCCACAGAGGGCGAATGAAGTAGTCATAGAATGGGCCACAGAGGCTGCGGAACAAAGCGAGCTCCAATACGGTACGCGAGATTGTAAAGTTGAGGTCCCAGAACGATGCCAACGCAAGCGCAAGCAGTACGTGACCTCCGCCTACACAGGCGACACCAGACTAATGCCCAAAGAAGTACTCACCATTTGCTCCTCTTAATCGAAAGTCCAACCAGCATGTGCAACCGAGGATGGCACGCAACCATGAAGGTAAACCCACTGCGCCTTGCACGCGCGCACCAGCGACACGCCTGGCATCGAAAACGCTTGATGCACTTGATGATGCGCCAATGCAGCCGCAGCGATAGCGCTTCATCAGGCTGATGGAAGTGCTTGAAATGGTCACGTTTGCACAGTGAGACCAGATGATAGGATGGAGGTCAGAAGTGGTTCGCGCAAGTTGAAGATATGACACGCGACTTTTTCATCAACAAAGCATAGAAGAAGACTTGATAATGATATATCTTGCTATCGAAACACGATGTGATGTAATTGTAAGGTGAGATGTGAGGATGCGCCAGTGTGGTGTGCGGGTGGCGAAAGTGAAGCAAACACGGTATTCATTTGCTTCTGCCGCCCCTATCCCCAGACCTCACTCATGCCTTGCTGCGCTCGTTGCCGAGCACACTTGTAGATCAACTCCGTCCTTACGACAAAGGGAAGGAGGTTCAGACATTTAACTTTCCAGCAGGCCGCCTCATTAGACTGTGGGTCAAACCAACAATCCACAACATTCTTGCTGGTTGCAAACTTACAGGATTTGGCACACATTCATGCGAGCAATTCTGCAATTTATGCCTGTGCACGTCTCAGAAGTGGAGCGGCTCGACATCACTTCCTGGACTCTTCGAGATTCAAATGCTACTCAAGCGGCCACGGTGGCTTGGGAAGAAGCTACTACAGTGAAACGTCGCAATGAGCTCTTCAAGCTTAGTGGAATTTGAGGTTCACCCTTGCATCGGCTTGAATATCGTGATGCTGTAGGCCACACAGTCATTGGCGTCATGCACAATTGGTTTGAGGGTGTCCTTCAGCACCATTGGCGAGTCAAGTATGGGGTTGGAGGAGCATGTGAGGGTGATGCTAGTGCCGACACGGAGAAGAATGTGCCGGGGGCTGCTGAGTGAATGGAAGTGGACGAGACGCCTGAGAAGAAACAGAGGCAGGAGGCTAAGGAAGTTGAAAATGAGGCCTTGAAGCTTCAGCTTGAAGCCAACAATCATCAAGATATCTCCCCGGGTACCTACTTTTGTTGTATTGATCCTCAGCCTCTGTCATTTGGTAGTTTGTCTGGCACTTCCGACAGCCTTCCAACCAACCGTCAACAGATGGTGATGTTGCCAACAAGGCAGATGTGGATGAGGACAATGATTTATTGGATAATGACCTATCAGATGATAATGCAGCTTGGCTACCACCTGTTGGTTGGCATGTTTCTCATGCACCAACCTTTGACCCTTCCGAGCTGGCATTCATCCATTCCGGACTCAAGACAATTATTCATCCCACGTGGCTCACACTTCCACCATTGGACATCAACCAAAAACAGCATGGAAAGCTGACCGCAGCTCAGTGGCATACACACTTCAAGGTTTGCCTACCAAAATTGCTTCTTAAACTCTGGTTCAGACGCCCTGGTCCCCGGCCACAGCTATTGATTTGGAATCTCGAGCAGATAGTGGCGGCAACCAGATCAGTTTCATCTTTCACTACATCTCCGACGGCCGTGGACAACTACACTGCAGATTACATCGCTTATCAGCAATCCTGTCGTGAGCTATGGCCAACTTCTGGATCAGTTCCAAACCATCACTATGCCATGCACAACGGCCCTCAGCTCAAGTTTTGGGGACCGCTCATTCTCCTCAGCAAGTTTCCCTTCGAGTCCAACATCAGAATCTTACAAAACATTCGAACAAATAACCATTACGGTATGTGTTTCTGTTTCAATTGAGCTCTGTATACTGATCTCGTTTGCAGCGGACATGGATTATACAATGCTCCAGCAGATCTGTCAGCAGGCGCAGCTTAATGCAAAATTGGAGAATGGCCTGTTGTTTGATCAGGAGGACTCAGCCAGGAACACACTTGGCAAGATTCTGTTGCAAGGTGATTCGATCACAGAGTCACGACTTGGGGCTGAATCTTGCGTCGCCACCAAGATCATGCGCGGCTAGTGTATTCACTGGGTACACCCACGGGTCCCAGAGGCCAACCCGTACCCGGGTTCGGCAAACACCGGACCCGGGTCCGCTGGGTCTGGGTTACCCATGGGTCACCCATGGGCAACCCGGGTACATGGGTTTTGGTACCCACAGCATAAGCTGTGAGCCCAGACCCACTTTTTGTGTATTATATTGAGACTAGAGTACAGATGAATATAGTTAAAGGTTTCAAAGGAAGCAGGAGGTGAGCAGGATGAGGAGAGGAGGAGAGGGTGAGGATAGGGCAGACACAACCTGAAGTTATACCTCATTTACAAGGAATGAAAGCGCGCAGGTTGCGCGAAATTCACATATATCATACAAGCTATCATTGCGCGAGGAGTGGGGGTTGAGGCGAGCGAAGGGTGGATGGCAGAGTCGGGGTGGGGGTGAGGGGAGACAGAGGTCGAAAAGAAACACCCTCGATCTTTTGAATCAAAGCCCCGATGCACATGATAGCAATGCGCGTGGGTTCCCCTAGCCCTGGGCTACAAACGCGCGTAGGTTGCGCGTGGATCGGCGCAGCCGTTGTCGGACTGCAGAGCCGGAACCAGGGGGGGCATGTATGAACGAAGCTACTCACCTATCATCACTGATGCGGCGGGCGAATCCAACGGGATATATTCCTGTCGGTCCTCGGCATATCTGGGCGAGGTGGGGGAGGTAGGGAATGCGAAGTGGTGAGTGGAGAGCGAGGCAGTCGCGTTTCGCGCAATTTAAAACCCCACTCAGAACGTGCGGCCCTCTTCTCCTCACCCCACAACGAGCTGTGACGGCTCAAAAAAGGTAATATTCAATACTCATTGAACTCAAACAGCATAATACAGTAGAATTAGCATCAGAAATGTATATAAAATTGAGAAATAAATATATGCCTGGGTACACTGGGTCTGGCTGGGTTTCTCAGCTTAACCCAGACCCGGACCCAGCTGTACCCGGGTCTGGGTTTGCCAGGTTACCCAAACCCGGCTGAATGCACTATGCACGGCAAGACCATGCTTGTGCCTGCACAAGAATACAACATTATCTGCCACTATCTTTGATCCATCAACGAACCTCAGAGCCGATATGATGAGTGAGGATTACCAGCAGGCTCCCAAACTCTACCTCCCACGGCAATCTCAGTAACTCATATCCAGCAGCATGGATGCAAGTTCAGTACCCAGAAGTGTCATGAGGGCAACAGCTTGGTATGGTGCCGTCTCCCAGAGGACTTGGCTTCAACCAGCAGATCTGGGTGACTAAGCTTATGGGCGACAAGCGAAATCGTTACTTCCTGGTTATCATGCCACTCGAACCTGTCCCACCCTAACAGAGCCCATACAGCTTGTTCCCAGGCTTGGGATGTGAGTTGCTATATGATAGGGTTGTGTCAGGGGGCGTGCTGGGGCCAGCCGACAACGCATGGAGATAAGTCGGACATGCGTCCTGGAGTCAAAGGGAGACTCCAGGTGACAGGAGCTGCTCTATCGTGTCGGACATCGAAGGATGATGATTGGAGTTGGAGGGGCTGGCCGGAGGACAAGAAGGAGATAAACTCCGAGAGGAGAACAACATGGAGTGAAACTCCACGGAACTCCGGAATATCGGAGGAGCGGAGATGGACTCAGGAGTGCAATAGGATTGGAGGACGAAATAGAAGAAGACTACATTGACTGCAGTAAAAGGAGGGGTGACATCTTAGTCGGTTTTCAAGCTAAGGAAGACTACATGAGGACTGAGGAGTTTATATAGAAGACAAGAGACCACGCAGGGTAGAGCTGCTGCGGCATGAGGCAGGCTGTCAAGTGAGCTGGCACGGGCAGGGATGGACTTGATGAAGGAAGGAAGAAAAGGCAAGGAGTTGGTGAAGGAGTTGAAGGGAGTAGACTCGGAGGAGAATAGAAGGAAGACTCGGAGGTACGGAGTGAAGACGGAGGACGGAGGAATGAATGAATGAATAAGAAAAGTCGGAGCAAGGCCGGAGATGGATCGGAGGATCCTGAGAGACAAGGAGATGACAGGAGATGGAAGGAGATGGACCGGAGAACTCGGAGAGAGGTGGACAAGATCGGATTAGTCATCTGTAGGTGTGGAGGAAGGCACAGACGTAACAGGTTGGGCCTTCTCAGTTTGCCGTTGAAGCAAAGGACTTGATATCTCATCTAGTGCATTCAGCCGGGTTTGGGTAACCCGGCAAACCCAGACCCGGGTACAGCTGGGTCCGGGTCCGGGTTGAGCTGGGAAACCCAGCCAGACCCGGTGTACCCAGGCATATATTTATTTCTCGATTTTATATACATTTTTGATGCTAATCCTACTGTAATACGCTATTTGAGCTCGATGAGTAGTGATTTTTTTCTGTTTTGAGCTTTCAGAGCTCGTTGTGGGGTGAGGAGAAGAGGGCCGTGCGTTCTGAGCGGGGTTTTAAATTGCGCAAAACGCGTCTGCCTTGTTCTTTGCTCACCACTTAGCATTCCCAACCTCCGCCACCTCGCCCAAGTATGCCAGGGGCCCACCGGAACATATCCCGTTGGTTCTGCATGCCGAATCAGTGATGAAAGGTGAGTAGTTTTGTTCATACATGCCCCCCTTGCTCCGGCTCTGCAGTCCAACAACAGCTGTGCCGATCCACGCGCGTTGATTTCATGTTGATCGGAGCTCTAGTTCAAAAGATCGAGGGTGTATTCTTTCGACCTCCGGCTCGCCTCACCCCCACCCCGTCTCTGCCATCCACCCTTCACTCGCCTCAACCCCCAACCCTCGCACAATGATAACCTGTATGATATTTGTGAATTTCGCACACTCTGCGCGCTGCTATCCCCTGCTACTGAGTTAGAACACAAGGTTATGTCTGCCCTACACTCACCCTCACCTCCCCTCTTCATCCTGCTCATGTCCTGCTTTATTTAACACACTTTAATATGTTTATTTATACTCTAATCTGCATATAATACACAAAAAGTGGGTCTGGGCTCACAGCTTATGCTGTGGGTACCAAAACCCGTGTACCTGGGTAGCCCATGGGTGACCCATGGGTAACCCAGACCCAGCGGACCCGGGTCCGGTGTTTGCCGAACCCGGGTACGGGTTGGCCTCTGGGACCCGTGGGTGTACCCAGTGAATACACTAATCTCATCTTGCTGGCCTCCACTGTCCTTCTGGTACATTCAAAATTGGAGCAAAGACTTTGATTGTATCTAGCCTGAATCAGGGCCGAGTGCCAGAATAGTATTCTCTGATTAATTTGTATGAACACATTTGTCTGCTGCATGTGGCGGACAATAGATATGCACGGCGGCCGAACCAGTACCCAAGCCCGTCAATTCCAAAGAGTGAAGGTACATGCAGCAAAAAATCGATATAAGAAGCACGGCATCTGAATGCAGAGAGGACAAGTTTGTGTGAAGGGCTCAAGGTGAGTGCACCAAGTCACAGCGCCTGCGGGCCTGGTGGCCTCGTCGGCAACAAGGATTCAAGAGTCCTTATCCAGTTTTCATACAATAAAACAATGCATGACAGAAAACACCAGCTCAATTCGTTGTCAGAGTCAATGCTGATGGCGTCGTTGCAGCCAGGATGCAACAGGCTGGGTAGCATCGCGCGTTGCAGCTGATGCACGCGAGCCAAACATCATGCGCGATCTCGGCGACGCGTAGTCCGTTTGACACGAACAAACGACCGACAGATAGCCCTTGAGACGGGCTATCCGTGGATACGAGGGTCGGAGGGGACGCGAGCAGGAGACGAGGCACGACAAGACGCACAAGAAACACGAGAGAAACGCGAGAGGAACGCAAAAGAAATGCAGCAGATGTTGCAGGCACAAGGAATAAGATTTAAGCGAGGAGGGGAATGCAGTAACAATTTGTGCCAACAGGCACCGCGCAGGGGATGCAGGCGGGGTCGCGCAAGGCCTGCAGTTTGCAGCACGCAGTTCGGGCCAGTTGGAGGTCAAATGCGCAAGGTGTTGCGCAATTTTCCATGTGCACGGCCTGCTCTTCTGTTGCCCATTGCTTGTCGCTTCTTGCACGTTCTCTCACTCTAATTGTCTCAAGGTATGTGCTAGTGTAATTTAGTTGTGTTCCGGTGGCTCACAGCTCCTATACATCTGTATTCTTCAGGTGCTGTGTTGCAATTACTTTGACACCTGACCCAGACGCAACAAACTGTGTAGCTCAAACCGTAGAAGCTCACGGTCTGTCTGTTCCACCTCTGCCAGCAATATCCCCGCCACTGACATACAAGTCTTCTTTAGCTACGGCCAATATGGCTAGCCTTCCAACAAACACAAACGTCAGCCATTGCAAGTGCAGCAGGTCCTCCGCCGATCAACAAAATGAAGCGAGTCTAGTCTATTTTGACTCACATGTAACAATACTGATGTTTGATTGGAAGTTACTTGTCGAGGAGGACAGCCACTGGCCAAGCAATGCAGCAGCGCTGCCACCGCGAAAACAGAAATGCAGGGCCTCTCATGCAAAGGACACGCAATATACATGGTGAGCTGCCTGCCCTGCGCCGCCTGGCTCCATCTGGTCTCATCACAGACTGCCGTTCTGTTCTATTCTGCTAGCAAAAACCGTTAAGTGAGGATGACTTCATGTTCCAAGACGATGATATTACCGGTCCGAGACGATGCATGATTTAGCAAGTGGAGAGGATGATCTCATGTTCCAAGACGACAAAATTTCCATTCTGAGACAAAGTAAAATATGTCCTGAGACAAAGCATAATATGTTCTGAGACAATGACTTTGCATTCCGAGCCATCACACATCCCATTCCGAGACAATGAGCATTGCGTTCTGAGACAATACACTTCGCATTCTGAGACGATGACTTACTCTGGAGTGCTACACTGGAGCTGCTGGTATGGTCTTACACTCATCTTGTCGGAAATTTGAAGGGGGATTTGGGAAATTTATCCAAAAAAGTACAGCATCAATGTGTGATGTGTCAAAATTTAATTTCAATCAGGATTTGACCAAATTGGGGGTTTTGACCAGCTAAAGCCCCAGGTGAGTCATCATACTTCTTCAGCCACCTGGTTTATGTGTGAGTGATCACTGATCTGGAAAGGAGATGGTTGAAGACACACTCCTCAAATAGTGTGCCCGTCATGCATGCAGTTTTGTTGTTCCGATAGTAAAACCCACAGGCCTCAGCGGACTTCTTCTTAAAGCACCGAGGAGTCTTGGACTTTCCAATAAACACCAGGGGCTCCTTGTTTGTGCCCGTTGCATTGCAAACAAAGAGCAGGGTGATATGGTCCTTTGGGATGTTCTTACCAGAAGTCTTTGTCGAGCACAAACCACGATCTGGCTGAGCCTTCCAGAAAAGCGCAGCCTCATTGGCATTAAAGCGATCTTCAGGGGCATATTTTGTGAGAATGGGAAGAAGACGAGCCCGCTGTGTAGCAACGGAGGCCTTGGAGACTCCGCCTGCCTCGCCATGCCGTCAATGTTACTTCAACCCATAGCTTTGCCATGTCAGAATTGTGCATGCACGAGTCTTAGGACATGCTTACGCAGTTTTGAAGGATTGCAACCAGCCCCAGGCCAATCTTTCTGCTTGTGGAATTTCTAGAGCCACCTCAAGCAATGCACACTTTGCCATGAGCATTACTCCGCTGACCACTTCTCCACGAGCCTCCATGGACATCTGGAAAGCAAACAAGGAGCAGTCAATACCAGGCTGGTTGACCACTCGAGCTCGCTTGGCATGTGCACCATTAGGGATCCTGGCGATCTCCTCCCGAATGATATCTCGATTGGCGTAGCGTCAGCCAAGGTTTGGCATGCTGACCTTCCAGCCAAGAGCACGGAAGTGATCGACTGTCTGTGATGTTCTTCTTCAGTTGGGCCTCATGCCAGTCAATGATAATGATCCATTCTCCGAACGTGAGTTGCTTCCCGCTCTCCAGAGTGTTTGAAGTCTTCTCGTGTTCTGCGAGCTGTGCTCCTATGGCTTGTGGACCAACTGGCCAAGTGGCAGGCCGTGGCTTGTGGGTCTTTACAGCTGGTCAAGTAGCAGGGATGGAGGACAAGCTCTTATCTTTAGGCATGAAGGCAATTCTGGAGGAGGACAACGTGCATGCAGGATGGACATTTTGTGGCTGAAATTAGCGTGCTCATCCCATTTCAGCTAGATTTGCGTGATTGTGGCGGGCACTGTGGTGCAACACTGCCCCCTAGCTCACCCAGGCTGACATCTGATTTTGAAATCGGCACCCCAGAGCCGATTGCAAGTTTCAAATTTCATTTTGAGCTGTTTGCCTCACCACCCAGGTCGGATCTTGGCCATGGGGCTTTCAAAATGAGCAAATTTCAGGACCGCCAATTTCATTATGAGCTGCCCGACTGTACCAGGTTGGCGGTTTGGTGCTGCCTCAAGCTTTGAAACCAGTGCAATGGTGTGCAGAGTTTGGTCCACCCAGCATTGGCATGCACTAATTCCTGCTCATAGTCAGTTCCCCAGCAGAATGATGCATCAAGCTGTGGGTTTTACACCTGCTGGTTTGCCACATTCTTCTCTGAAGAAGATGTGGAGATGTACTGGATCAAGGCACGTGGAGATCTGCCTAGTAACTCCCAGTGGCAAATGGCCAGTGAGTTTGTGCATTGGAGTCAGGACCATCTGCAGTAAGATTCTTGTGCTACCAGTTTAGACTATAATGGTGACTTGCTGCGGGCTACATCCCGCCTTTGTGGACAACATGGACGGTGCAGATGATGTTGAGGCAGATGACTTGGAGGCTCAAGGAATGACACGAGCTCGCAAGCGGCAAAGGGCTTGAAGTCATGTCTCAGCAGCCAATAGGGGGGCACCTCCCTCCAGATTGAACTCATGATTGCAGTTGATTGGTGTTGTAAGATAGATTGATGGACACCTTCCCACATACCTCTGCTGTTTGCTTTGTATTCCAGGGCTCAGTTGGGGGGCAATTATCAAGTGCCCCCTGGTGAGCCACACGATTTATACCATGGATGGACTTCACATGCTATTCAAATTGCCCATGCTCATTGAGATGAGTTTTGGGTAGTGATGTTATCCAGGAAGCTTGCTATGAAAGGTACTGCTGCAAACAAAACTTTGACATATCGCAAAATTGATGATATAAAAATGTCAAAGGTTTTAGTAGCTTAGGGACTCATCAGAATTATTTAAATATTACATGAATGCCTCACTGGTGGCTGTAAATGCTCAAAACCCCAATTTGGACAAATCCTGATTGAAATTAATTTCTGACACATCACGCATTGATGCTGTACTTTTTTGGATAAATTTCCCAAATTCCCCTTCAAATTTCCGACAAGATGAGTATAAGATCACACCAGCAGCTCCAGTGTAGCACTCCAGAGTAAGTCATCGTCTCAGAATGCGAAGTGTACTGTCTCAGAACGCAATGCTCATTGTCTCGGAATGGGATGTGTGGTGTCTCAGAATGTGAAGTCATTGTCTCAGAGCATATTATGCTTTGTCTCGGAACATATTTTACTTTGTCTCAGAATGGAAATTTTGTCGTCGAGCCACCTCATGCAGATAAGATAGTTTATTGGACCAAGTTGGGTGAGGCATCTGGGGCATGCTTTTGGCTAGTAGGATAAATCCCAGGGTCCAGGTGTGGAACATAGTACAGAGGATAAACTGAGGATGGGGATAGAGATAATCATTTGGGATAAAATAGCTAGAAAGAGTTCATGAGGGTAGAGTCTGATTAAAAGATGCAATGACATGGAGAGGATAGACAGATGCAAGGAGGATTAATTGAAGCTAGAGTGAGCTGATTGTAGCAGAATATGACATGCTATATGGGGGATAACTTGGAAATTTGAAGATAGAGTGAATAGAATGACCTCTGGAGGATAACCCAAGTTAGAGAGGATAGAATGACACCTGGAAGATAAAGCCACCTGGAAAAGATAAAATAAATTGGAAAGGATAAAATAAGTTAGAGAGGATATAATCACATCTGGAGGATAAATTAAGTTGGAATCACATCTGGAGGATAAAATATGTTTGAGATCATACCATCAGTTTAAGAGGATAAAATCAGTTGGAGAGGATAGATTTACAGTCATGTACCACTCAATGCACCAACCAAATTTATTTCTCTAACCATGGCTTAAACTGATATTTTTCGACAAAATTAACTATCGTAACATTGAAAGGGAGTCGGACGGCGTGTGTACAAGAGTGGATAGGGGTTGGAGTGTCATGACGAATGGGTGACAGGCAGTGCATGTCATGCGGGGGTGATTGGCACACACCACACAATGCACCAAGGCATCACCCGGACTCCCATGCATCCTCTTCCTCCTCCTCTTCACCGATTGCCACCAAACTTTGTGTGAAGTCTTCCCCAGGTGTCTGCTCCCTTGCGACACGCTTTTGAAGCACCGGTTGCGCCAGTGGCGGCTCCAGCTTTCCCCGCTTTGGGGCAGGCTTCCGGAACGGTCGACCCTCATCCTTGGCCAACTGCTTCAATGCAACCCACACAGCATGCTGTGCCTTATGGTCTAATGTGAGTTTCTTGTTCCTTTGCTTGAGTGCTGCCTCCAAAGTTTCCCATTCGGTGATGGCGGCCTTGTGCACTGCCTTGGCAGTAGCCTGCACCTTCCTCGCTTCCACTTCCGCCTGAGCTGCCTGATGATGGGCCATGACGGCTCCCATAAAATCCTCGCCTGTCAGTGTGTGAGGCATGCCGTCAGAGAGGAGTTGTGTCCCTCGTGAGCCGCTGTGCTTCTCCCTCTCCTTAGCCTCATGCGCCGCAAGCTGACCCTTAACCCACTCCACATAGATGTTCTTGATGACCATTGTGGCATGGGCTTCAACACTCATTGCCCCACTCACTCTCACTCATAGTAATATTGTATCCTCCTACACACTCACTATACTATGTCCCAGAAGTGTACCCGGCCCACCTCACTTGACAGAGCAACTCCTGCTGCTGCCGCAAAGTGGGCAAGATCAGCCAACAGTGACAGTACGAGCACTACCCAAGAAACGACAGACCTTACTCAGTCACCTCCGCCTGGCCCACCTCCTGCCAGCCCCACTAAGAACGAGCCAGGCAATGTTGACAGTGGCAAAGTCGTTAAGGATAATGCAAGGAGGCTGGGTCAGTCATGTGCTCAAAACACGAGGCTAATGTGCTCACCACGAGCACAGCCGAGTTCATTCAGTTCCACCCAGCCCCTGTATATGGCTTCTTTGATCACCCAAAGCTGGAGATGGTTTGCTGCAAGGGCAAGCTGCGCGAGGCCTTTGTTTTCGTCTGCATGGTGCCCACATGTCGCGAGAAGCTCAATGTATATACCACGACCAAGGACGTTGGTTCAACGAGCAACCTGCAGAAACACATCAAGAAGTGCCGTGGTGCACATCACCTCGAGGAAGCCAAGCAGGTGGGAAAAGTGTCTCTGGTACATGCCGCACTGGCTGCCAACATTGACGGTTCGATCACCGCTGCATTCGAGCGGTCTGGAAAGGGCAAGATCAGCTACAGTACACGTCCACTCTCGGAAACACAGACACGGTATGTTGACACGCACCTGCAATCCAGTATGAGTCCAGCTGATGTACTTGAGACAGTGTTGAATGCACAGCATGGTGTGCAGAAAACAGTCGTCCATTCTGCATTGTCGAAGACCAGCCGTTTCGAAACCTCATGCTGAATGGGAACCCTGAGCACAAGCTACCATCTCCCGAGCAGATCTCACTCGACGTGAAGGCAACTGCTGAGGCAGCAGAAGCACATGTTCGCGAGGAGATCAAGGTTCAATCAGCACCTCGCTCAATCTTTCCACATGACTGACATACCTTGCAGAAAGTCACTGGCCAGGTGCACATCACAACGGACTGCTGGTCCTCACCCAGCCAGCACGCCTTCATGGGGCTTGGTGTGCACTATCATCGCGAAGGAAAGGTCGTCAACTTCATACTCGATTTCATCGAGCTTGCAAAGGTACGCACCGTGTGTTTGAGATTGCGGAGCTGACCTGAGAATGCAGTCTCACTCAGGATCAAACATGGCCTGTGCAACGATACAATGGCCAAGATGTTGAGCAAGCTAATCATGAGCTTTCAGCAGACGGACAGAGGGAGGTGCATTTTGCACATACTTCATCTCGCCGCCATGTGCATCATTGGCCCCTTTGATGCGAAACCTGGACAGCTCAAACAAGCTCTTGAGGCGGCTGCACGCAAGCTTGAAGCAGTCGGTGCTGACCTCCCATTGATGGGGAATGAGGAGGAGGAGGAGGAGGGAACGCAGGGACAGGTGCAAGCAGAGGAGGAAGAGGAGCAAGCAGAGCAGCAGTTTTGCAACATTGCCGCTGACCTGGCAGCCGAACTCTCAACTGATGAACGTGCAAACCTTGCCGCTTCATGCCTGCCAGAGGCCACAGTGCTCACAAAGGTACGCAGACTCGTTGTTTACTGTCCTGCTCGATTGCTGATGCGCGTCCATTTCGGTTATTGGTCCCGTGTCGGTGTTGCTGCTGGTTCCCACATCTCGTACTCCCCACCGTTCCCACCCCTCACATTGTGCTTCTCGTGTTGGATTCTCACGTATCCGATCTGCTCGTTGCTGCGTATTCCGTGTGCGATCTGCCTGCTGGCGATCACTTTGGTCCTTATCTTGCGCATGCGGCCGACCCGCTCACACACCCTTGATCAAACACACCGGTTCATTTCCCACGGCGTTCCTTTTGTCTTCTCATACTCATTGTCATCCCGCCTTGCGTTCACGTCCACATTCACATCGATTCCGCTGTGCAGTATCAACTCGGTTTGTGCTGGTTTTGACCTTGGCCTCACACTGACGCACCTGCCCAACTTTGCTTGCTCGCCTGCCTGTGATACTCGCTCTTCATCTCCACATCCGGCGTCCCATGTCCCGTGTCCCTGTTCCACACCTCATCCTCATTTTCCTTCCCACGCGCCCGTGTCCGTCTCATTCTCTGATCACTGTATCTCGCGTGTTCATCTTGCTCGTCCCTCTTTGTCTGCACCACCATCCTCTGTGGGTTCGATCTTGCTCGATCTCGTGCAATCTCTCCGCTACCACGCATCGTGTCATCCACGCTGCCGCCTGCACCCTGATCCTGTGCGATGGTCTTGTGACCGCGCATGTGATGTGCCTTGCGGCGTTGTCGTGTTGCTCTTGCCCTCCCACCCTCACTCCACTCTCACCATCTCTCTGCGTTCCTCTTCCTCATCTTCCCTCGCTCTCGCATTCCTGCCATTTTCTTCGCATTGCACTGCGCCTTTTCCGGGCGTTGGTTGTGCCGGTCTTGCATGCCGGCCTGCGGCTTTGTCTCGTGCCACCGACGCACAACACTCGCTCACGCCACTTCGTATCACCACTCCTGATATTAGATTTGCACACTCATCACCAAACTTCGCCGCTCTACAACTGTTCTCCTGCCTGACGACAAGACACGATGTGCAGCAGCCGGCCTCGCAGTCAAGAAGGTTCCGCTTGACTGCAAGACGCGGTGGAGCTCAATGTATCAGATGCTTGGCCTCGCCATCGAGTACCGGGCCATTCTGGACAACATGACTTCCAATCGCACCCTTGGTCTTTGAGTGTTCGAGCTCGATGACAAGTAGGGTAGGACACGGGTACGGGTAACCCGTAAGGGTTGATACCCTTACCCGAAGCGGGTACGGGTCGGGTTGAATCAGCTGACCCGTGACCCGATCAGGTATCCGTGAATAATATAATACCATTTTAAATCAAATCACATTCGTTTTGCCTGCTCAGAGCTATGATACATATGCTAACTAAATTGATAGACGAGCTGGAAGTACTGAGAGAAGGGGAGAGAACTACGACGCACGCGCAAAAGATCGCAAACGATCTTTTGCGTGCACGTCGTAGTTCTCTCCCCTTCTCCCAGTACTCCTTCTCATTCTGTTGTTTTCTACCACCTCCCTACTCAGCCAATCGCGCCCGTTCCTTGTTTCTATGTGTATTTAGTCTGTCTATGTATCAAGATATATGAAATTCTGCAATCTCGACTCATAACCCGCAACCCGGGGTGTGATCCTTGACCCTCGATACCTGTCCGAGACCCCCGAGGCACCCGTTACCCGGGGGTTACTCGGGTATGACCCGCTGCGGGTTTGGGTTGGGTTGGGCTCAGCACACCCGGGGGTTACCCGTGTCCTACCCTATTCACCCTGTAACTCCACCATATTGCGTCCGATTGACAAAGTGTAAACTAGTATCTAGTCCACATCCCCTTGTCCTTCAAGACTGCGAAGCAGCAACAGTTCAGAGATGTGTACAAGTTGCGAATATAGCCGTAGTCTAAGGCAGCCCACTCCTCCTGCAATGCAGCCCATAAATCATCCAGCGAGCGAGGCTGCACTTCTCGCATGCGCACACAACGGTCTAACTTGTGCCACACATTCTCTATGATGTTCAAATCTGGTGAGATGGCGGGCCAGTTGAGCCTGGTGATGTCATTCTTGCTGTGCCACTGACGTGCAAGATGCGAGGTGTGCTTTGAATCATTGTCCTCCTGGAATATGACCTCAGCTGTTGACATCCAATGGTCGTCCAGAGTCCCAAGAAGTGATTCCTCATAAATATTGCACAAGCCGGCCGCGTTGAGGTTGCCGGTGATGCGGTGGAGGCGGCTGGTGCCTTGGGCCATAATGCACCCCCACACCATGACTGACCCACCACTATACTTGACCCTCTCTTCAACGTTGTGTGTCAGACGCTCTTTGCCTACACCTCTCCTGCAGTATCTGCAACCATCTGAGCCATACAAGTTAAATTTTGACTCGTCGGAGAAGATGATTGTATCCCAGTCCTCCTGAGTCCACTCTACTGCCTCTTCACACCACTGTCGGCACGCAGGCACATGCCGTTTTGACAGGCGTGGCACCCTTCGACGCACACGCCCAGGTAGGCCCCTCTTGGTGAGGTGTCGCCGTACGGTAACATCATGAAACTTGGGGAAGAGCTGCCGGTGCACCTCTGTGGCATCTCGAGCTCAGCCACTCCGGATCTGTCTGCAGGCCCTGCGCTGCTTGTGAGGCGTAAATTCGAGTGGTCAACTGGTGACAGGTCATCGCGCATAGCAGCTGTCAAGCTCTCGCGTTTGACGCTTGTTGTAGCGGACGGAGGAGATGCTGAGACCAGTGGCCGCGGCCACCTGGGCCAGAGTCTTGTTCTGGTCACGTAGTAGAACAATAGCGTGACATTTTGTCAGAGTGCATGGAGTATAAGGCTTGGAAGGCATCTTTCGGTGTTAACAAAGTCGTAAGCGGGAGGGGTAGGTTAAGTAGTGCAGCAGAGCTGCAGGAGCAGGTGATGTACAACCACCCGCTCCACCCTGCTGTCCATACAGCTCCAGTTGGACAGCCGCTGCTCCTCTATTCTTTTCGTCACATGTACTCCACTTTAGATACTTTATTTTTCTGCATCATAGCCTGGTAATCTGTCCGCTTGTTCGAACTAGAAACGTCAGAAAAGAGGTGGAGCTGTGATTTGCAAAAACTTTTGCATGCCACTGTATGTAGTCTCCCCACATCTCCTCCGCAATTGCATCCCTCCTGTTGTTTGCCCTCTGTGTCTCTGCTGTTGACCGTCAGCCATCGGTGTGTGCTGCATACTCCATGTTATCCACTCCAATGAGATCCTCGCCCGCTGTTTCATTGAAGTCGGACAGATCATTTGCATGAATGAAGTTGTAAAGAGCCAGCATTGCCAGAATGGCTTTGGACTGGTATGTGATTGGCAGCTGCAACTCGTACCACATCATCAGAAACCGCTTCTGCACCACACCAAAGATATGTTTGATGACATTCCACAGCTGTGAGTGCCACACGTTGAACAGTTGTTTCACATCCTGTGGCTGCTGGTGTCCCTGTTTCCACTCCCTGAGATGATAACAAACGCCACGGTATGGCACAACAAGCTGGTCACAGTTGGGATAACCCACATCCACAAGGTAGTACTTGCCATTGGGGGTGGCAAAGTCCTTTCCCCGTGCATTGTCATACACTGCGCTGTCGGTAGCACTGCATTCCCACCCACTCAGAACATAACAAAAGTCCATGTTGAAATTGCATGCTGCAAGGACATTGATGCTTCAGAATCTTTTGCAATTCCAATAAGCATCAGCTGTTTCAGCTGGAGGTACACATGGCTTGTGCGTTCCATCGAGCGCTCCAATACAGTCATTGAAATAGGGAGAGAATTTCGGGTTGTCAGCAATGTGCTTGGGCACACTGAGACTGTCAGGGAGCTTGATGTAGGCATGATAGAATTTTGGGCTCACACATCGCATTGATGACTTCATGCAGTATGTGCGAGATGGTATCACCACTCCGCTGGAACCGGTCCGCCAGCTTGCGATCTGTGTTGTTTGTTACGAAGGCATGCAGGCTGATAGCAAGCTTCTCCTCCTTGGTCACCCAGCGGCTGTCCATGAACCCAGCCTTTTCTTCGACCAAGGCAAGGAGGCGGTGGAAGGTGTGAGGATGCATGCCCAAGTTGTTGCGTGCACGATTGACATTGCCAAGCAGCAACGGTGGCAGTGAGAGCTGCAATGAGAGCTGCAGTTTGTTTCATCTCCTCCCTTGGGTCTTGCTGCATGGCAGCACAATAACACGAAGAAGATTGAAGAAAAGAGATGATATTTTGGACTGCAGGCTGTATATGCACTGCACGGGTGGAATGGCGGGGAGAGGGAAAGCAGGTGGGTGGGGAGCGGCACGGGCGTGTTCGGCAATCCTGGCCACCCACGCCACACCTGCCGAGCTCACACCTGCCACATCGCAGGTTGACACCTTGGGC
>Ga0247815_10000956_pt1 | contig 22360 bp, 16 predicted proteins | sample UWRJL194509B1_FD_181014 | JGI IMG/M metagenome (GOLD analysis project Ga0247815, IMG submission 181014) | Plant litter microbial communities from Arlington Agricultural Research Station in Wisconsin, United States - UWRJ-L194-509B-1 | ecosystem: Environmental > Terrestrial > Plant litter >...
ACGGAATCTGTTTTGATTATGAACTGCAGGATTGGTTTGACTTTAAAATTCCGAAGACAAAAATTCATCCCGATTTTATTTTTAATGCTTTAGAAGAGCAAAATAATTTTGATACAAAACCAAATGCAAAAGTGGTTTGGTTAGGCGGAAAGCCTTCGGTAGAGTATTTTACAAAATCTAAAAAAGGGCAAACCTGGGAAATGATGACGTTTACTTTTCATGATAAAAAAGAAAGCTTCAAAATTCAGACCAATAAACTGGAAGGCGAATGGCTAATCGAAATTTTGAAAAAAATCACCATTTCAAATGCTGAAAATTATACTTTTCAGGAAGTGAAAAATGATTTCGAAACCAGTTTAGATGATTTTGAATTGTTTTGGTATTCCAAGCCTGTCAATACGTTACGTGAATTTGGATTGTTGGTTTTATAAATTTTCAACACTAAAACGAAAACCAATTCCGTGCAGATTCTCGATTGAAATTCCTTTTTCGTTTACGAGGATTTTACGTAATCGGGAAATAAAAACATCCAGGCTTCGTCCGGTAAAATAGTCGTCATTTCCCCAAAGTGACGTTAGAATTTGCTCTCTTTTTAAAACAGAGTTTTTATTATCCAGAAATAATTTCAACAAATCGGCTTCGCGTTGGGTAAGACCAATTTTTTCATTTTCATTAAACAGAAAAAAATTTTGAGTGTCAAACTGATACTTTCCTACTTCGTAAATTGGTTTTTGTGTAGAGGTGTTTTTTTGGGAACGTTTAAGAAAGATTTCTATTTTCAAAAGCAATTCTTCAATACTGAAAGGCTTCACCAAATAATCATCGGCACCCAGACGCAATCCTTTTAGGCGATCTTCTTTTAAGGTTTTGGCAGACAGAAAAATAATTGGGATATCGATATTGCTTTTTCTGATTTCGATTGCCAGTTCAAAACCATCCATTTTTGGCATCATAATATCCAGAATACAAATGTCAAAATCTTCAGTCTTAAAAGATTCCAATCCTGATTTTCCATCAGAACAATGAATTACCTCATAATTATTTTGCTCCAGGTTATCTTTGGTCAAAAACGCCAGAGTTTCATCGTCTTCGGTATAAAGTATTTTACTTTTTATCATTTTTTATAAGGGATTGACAATGTTATAGTAATGCCTTTTTGTTGGTTATTTACAGCGGAAATTTTCCAGTTTTGTAAATCGCAAATCTTTTTTACATAATACAATCCGAGACCAAAACCATTGACCTCATTACTTTTCTCATTTTGGATTCTATAAAATTTATCAAAGATAAAGGAAATGTTTTTTTGCAGGATACCGATGCCATTGTCAATGAATTCCAGTTTTAAAATAGCATTTTCATCTGCTATTCTCACTGTTATTTCGGGTTGTGTATCGCAATATTTTACGGCATTATCCAGTAAATTGTAAATCAGGTTAGTGAAATGAAAAATATCAGTTTCTATTTTATAATCTTCTGAAAATTCAATTTTGATATTGGCTTCAGGATATTTCAATACGATATTTTCAATTGTTTCCTCTATCACAGGAATAATGGAAACCCATTCTTTTTTTAGTTCTAATGTTGTATAATCAGATTTGGCAATCGTCAGTATTTTTTCAATATGATGATTTAATTTATGTCCCTGATTAACAATAATGTTGGTATAGGTATGAAGTTTTTTATCTTCTTTGATTAAGTTCTGCTCACTCAGATATTTTGAAGCTATTAAAATGGAAGACAATGGCGTTTTGAATTCATGCGTCATATTATTGATGAAGTCACGCTGTAATTCGGAATACTTTTTTTGCTGTAAAAGAGTAAAAATCGAGTACACATAAATCAGTAATATAAAAATCAAAACAATAGAAAGTACAAACCAAAAACGCATCGAACTGAATAAATAACTGGTTTCATTTGGAAAACGTACAGCAAAGTAATAAATCAGATTTTTATGTTTAGGGAAATAGACAGATTGTTTTGCTTTTCCTTTTTCAGATAATGAAATGTAGTTGCCATACACCATTTCGTCGCTTTGGCAATTGTACATGGCATATTCAAAATCAGTTGTGATATTCATTTTTTTGAATTCTGTTTTCAAATAAAACTCCAGAATATCCGGTTCAAAATCGTTATCGATATTTACAATGTAATAATCATTGGCAATTTTCTGCACGGGGTTTTGTGCCGGCAATTCATGATTTGTGCCTTCATATAGTTTTTTCGCAACCTCAAGTAGAGCAATGTGTGTTTTCTGGCTGAATTTTTTCTGCTCCAGTGTAAAAGCTTCTCTTGTCCATAGCAATTGAGCGACCAATATGCCAATAATGGCAATTAATCCCAGAATAATGATACTGTTGAGTTTATTTATTTTCAAGAAAAGACAGTTTAGAAAGTGTAATATTAATCAAATTTTAAATTAAAAACACCAGTTAACAAGTCATTAACAAACATTTGAAACCGCTTAACAGCAATTTCTTTTTATCCGTATTACTTTTGAAATATAAAATTGAACCATTCACCAATTAAATAAATATAATATGAAAAGTTTTCAAATTTCGATTCTTGCATTAGCTCTAGGATTAATGTCATTCTCAGCAATTGCACCGGTAGAAGCATTATCTTCAAAAACAACAACTTTGCTTACAGCATCAACTGTTTTATGGAAAGCAGAAAGTATTGATGTAGGTCAGATTCCTCAGGGAAAACCAAAAGCGATTGTTTTTGAATTCAAAAATACAGGAAAAACGGCTGTTGTAATTACGAATGTAAAAGGTTCATGCGGCTGTACAGCAACAGATTATACTAAAGAACCTGTTCTTCCCGGGAAATCTGCAAAAGTTACAGCAACATACAATGCAGCAAATAAAGGAGCTTTTACAAAAACGGTTACAGTTACAACCAGTGCCGAAACTGCTCCAAAAATCCTTACTCTAAAAGGTACTGTTATCTAAAATAAAGGTTGATTATATAAAGGTGGAAAACTCCAGGCATGTAAGTGTCTGGAGTTTTTTTTATGGAAATATTATCTTGTAATGAATTTGTTTTACTAAAAACTTTTCTACTTTTATTAAAAATTTTATTATGAAAATTTGGTATCGATTTGCTGTTAGTATGTTTCTTTTTATTGTGGTTTCATGCAACTCAAAAGGCAATAAAAAAGAGGAAAATGCAAAGAATGTAAAAGTTGTTGTACCGGAACTTAAACTTTCGATTGACAGTTTGGCGATTGCCGGATTTTATGAGACGTATCCAAAATTGAAAAATTTTCAGGCTGAGGTTGCGGCCTTATACATCAAAAAGCAATCTACACAATTATGGCTTGACAATAAAGGAGTTGTTGAGTTTGGAAATACCTTGTATAATAAATATAAAGGTTTGGAAAACGAAGGGTTAAAAGCTAATTTTCCGTACAAGGAAATCAACCTGATCTTTGAGAACAATACAGTAAATAAACTTTCAAAAGTCAATACCGATCTGATGATAACGAATCTGTATTTCTATTATGCAGAAAAAGTATACAGGGGATTTGACGAAAAAACTTCTATTTCATTAGAATGGCTGCTGCCGCGAAAAAAGCTGAATTATCAGGTTCTAACCGATTCTATTTTTGAAAAATCAACGATAAATGATGATAAGAAGAGTAAAATGTTCAGCCAGTATTACAAGCTTCGCGATGCCCTTCATCAATACAGGGAAATTGAAAAAAATGGAGGCTGGAAAACAATTGAAATTGGAGAAGATTATAAAGGTTTAAAATTAGGAGATTCTTCGGCAATAATTGCTCAAATCAGAGAAAGGCTTTTTGTAACGAAAGATATTAAGGAAAATAATAAAAGTGCTGTTTGTGATTCGGTTTTGATGAAATCAGTTAAAAACTATGAATTGCGTCACGGTTATGCGCCAAAAAACACCATTTTATTAGAACATATTAATGATTTGAATATTCCTGTTTCAGACAGAATAAAAACAATAATTGCCAACATGGAGCGCTGTCGATGGATTGATCCTGAACTGGAAAAAGGGAAAAAATACATCGAAGTGAATATTCCTGAATTTAAACTATACTTAATCGAAGAGGGCAAAATTGCTTTTACATCTCCGGTTGTGGTGGGCAGGACAATGACAAAAACAGTTGTTTTTAGCGGAATGATGAACAATATTGTATTTAGTCCATATTGGAATGTTCCGCCAAGTATCATCAAAAGCGAAATCAAACCCGGAATGGCGAAAGATAAAAACTATCTGGCAAAGAAAAATCTGGAGTGGAATAACGGAGCGGTGAGACAGCTTCCCGGAAAAAATAACTCTCTCGGATTAGTTAAGTTTTTATTTCCAAACTCCAGTAATATCTATTTGCATGATACGCCTTCAAAAAGTTTGTTCGAAAGAGAAAGCAGGGCTTTTAGTCATGGTTGTGTAAGAGTTGCAAAACCACGTGAACTGGCAATTGAATTATTAAAAGTAGATCCGCAATGGACTCCTGCCAGAATTGATAAAGCCATGCATGCCGGAAAAGAAAACTGGTATACATTGAAGAAAAAAGTTCCGGTTTATATTGGCTATTTTACCGCCTGGGTAGATCGTGAAGGCCAACTGAATTTCTATAAAGATATTTACCAGAGAGATGAAAGTCTGATAAAATTATTGACAGAAGAATAAGAAAATTTTTCAAGACCAGACCTTAGGAAAAAGTAAAGCACTCATGCTAATTTCACACAGATTTCAGCAGATTTTTTAATTAGATTATCCCAATGAAAATCTGCTGAAATCTTTTTAAATCTGCGTGAAAGAAATTTCTTCGTCTGTGTTGAAGACTTTCGGTTGTGTCAGTATTATTTCGATAAAACATCAATACACTTATAAAAACGATTGGTATAATGCTCCGTATCAAGGGAAGTAATGGTTACGCTATTTACCTTTCCCGAAGAAGCATGTATAAATTTGGATTGCATCCCATTCGCTTCGCAAATAATTCCGAGATGACCTATAACTGTTTTGTCCTTATATCCGTAAAAAACTAAAATATCTCCAATTTTAAAATCTTCCGGAGCCAATTTCTTTCCAATGTTTTTATAACCACTGGAGCTTCTCGGTAAACTAACATTAAAATGTTGATAAACATAACTCACAAAACCGGAACAGTCAAATCCTTTATTGGGATCGCTTCCGGCATATAAATAAGGTGTGCCCATGTATTGTTGAGCATAAGTAATAATAGAATCCCGGTCAATTTTTTCTTTTTTCTTTTGAATTACTCTGATTTCCGATACATGTTCTTTTTTACACGTAAAGGACGAACACAGAATAGCGGATATAAAAAGAATGAAGAGGCTGTTTTTCATTTTGGAGCGTATAAAAGTAAATTGAATTTATAAAGATAGACTGTTGTTTTGAATATCAAAAGGATATGTTGAAAGGATTTCTAATGATAAGAGATTGTAATAATCAAAATGATGTGTTTTTGTGGTGTTTTTTTATTGCTTTTTGACATTTTAGTATCTTTCTATCATCTGTAATTCAAATATATTTGTGACTTGCATTTATATTTAACAGATAAATTATGTTTTATAAAAAAATACCACTATTAATTTTCTTTTTACTGATTTCAATTGTTTCTAACGCACAAAATGAAACAAATACTTTTTTATATGAAGGCAGAGTTGATGTCCTAAAGGACAATAAAGCCGTTCTAATTGGAACAGCCGCATCGGTCACATTTAATTTTTCAGGGAAAAAGTGTGCGGTTTCCTTGCAAAGTATTGATTCCTGGGAGCACCATAACTATGTTGCTTTAGAGCTGGACGGCCAATATATGGGAAAAGTGAGAGTGGAAAAAGGACCTGCACAATCCTTTAATATTAAAGCTACATCCAAACAAAAAGTGCACACACTAACCATTTACAAAGCTACAGAAGCTACAATGGGAAATGTGCTTTTTATTGGTACTACCGCAAAATTAATGACCATAACTTCCGTAAAGAAAAAGAAAATAGAATATATCGGCGACTCTATAACCAGTGGAGCGGCAAATGATCCGTCAACTATTCCGTGTGATCAGGGCGAATATTTTGATCATCATAATGGTTATTTTGCCTATGGTCCAATTATTTCCAGAGCTATTGATGTGGACTATTTGATGAGTTCAGTTTCCGGAATAGGGATTTACCGTAACTGGAATGAAGAAGGACCAGAAGCACCAATTATGCCTGCTGTTTATGAAAATTTATATTTAACAAAAGACGCTTCAAAACCGAAATACGATTTTGCTTTTCAGCCCGATATTATCAGTATTGCGTTAGGAACCAATGATTTTTCGAACGGGGATGGTACTAAAGAGCGTTTGCCTTTTAGTCCTGAAAAATATGTGTCTAATTATATCAATTTTATAAAAATGATCTATGCACACAATCCAAATGCACAATTGGTTTTAACGAATAGTCCAATGGTGAATGGAGAAAAAGCTATTGTCTTTGAAGAGTGTCTGAATAAAATCAAAGCTGAATTTGATGCGGATAAAACCCATAAGCCAATATTGATTTTTAAGTTTAAACCGATGACGCCAAGCGGTTGTTCGGGGCACCCAAATATTGAAGAGCACAAAATTATGGCGGCTGAATATAGTCCTTTTTTAAAAAATCTGCTAAATGAAAAATAATATTTTTAAGTTTGTTTTCATTCTGATTTCAGGTACTATGATGGCAAATGTTTCTCTTCCGAATATTTTTGGTGATAATATGGTACTGCAGCGCAATTCCGAAGTAAAAATCTGGGGTTGGGGTAATCCAAAAGAAGAAATTAAATTGGTATCCAGCTGGAACAATCAGGAATATAAAGTAACGGCAAACAATCAGGCGCAATGGGAACTCAAGATCAAAACGCCTGAAGCCGGAGGTCCTTTTACAATTTCGATAAAAGGCTATAACGAAGTGGTGTTGAAAAACATTCTGATTGGCGAAGTCTGGGTTTGTTCCGGACAATCCAATATGGAAATGTCGGCAAGCTGGGGAATCGATAATGGCGAGGAAGAAGCTAAAAATGCTACGAATCCTAATATTCGTTTTTTTACGGTTCCAAAATTAACGGCGATAACACCACAGAATAATCTTTTAGGGAACTGGACAGAATCGACTCCGGAAACCATGAAAAATTTTAGCGCCGTTGGTTACTTTTTTGCCAAACGTTTGCGTGAAGATTTAAAAAATGTTCCCATCGGATTAATTTCTTCCAACTGGGGAGGAACTCCTGCAGAAATCTGGATGCCGGAAGAAGTCGTTCAAAATGATGCTGTTTTATTAGAAAATGCCAAAAAACTAAACGAGCAGGAATACGGTCCACGTCAACCGGGTCGTGCTTATAATGCCATGATTTATCCTTTTGTGGGATTCAAAATTGCAGGAACACTGTGGTACCAAGGGGAATCGAATGTAGGCTCAGAAGTGTACGACAAAACATTATCGGCTTTAATCACGTCGTGGAGAAAAGTGTGGCAGGAGGATTTTCCATTTTATTTTGTACAGATTGCACCTTATAAAACCGGAAGCAATAACTTCTCTAATGTTACGGTTCGAAATTCACAGCGAAAGGTTTTAAAGCAAGTCAATACTACCGGAATGGTCGTGATCAGCGATGTTTCGGATACGATAGATATTCATCCAAAGGATAAAAAATCAGTTGGAATTCGCCTCGCAAATTTGGCATTGGCCAATACCTATAAAAAGAATATCGGCTTAGTCAATGGACCTCTTTTTAAAGATGTAAAAATAGAGAAAAACAAAGCAATTGTGTCCTTCAATGATGCAGACGGATTGTATTTTAAAAACAAAACCTCTAATCAGTTTGAAGTGGCTGGAGTCGATGGGATTTATTATTCTGCAGAAGCTTCTATAAAAAATAATCAGGTGATTTTGACAAGTAAAAAAGTTACGAGCCCTGCGAAAGTTCGATTTGCCTGGGGAAATACAATTCAGTCTGATTTGTTTAATAAAGTGAATTTGCCGGCTTCCTGTTTTATAACAGAATAATTTCATCTTATTCAGGACAAAAAAGCACATTTGTTTTAGTTTTTGCATCATTTGTTTTATTTCAAAAAAAAATAGAAGCGTAGATTGCCAACTGTTTTTTAAATCCTTAACTCTTAAAATGAAAAAAATAATTACAACAGGGATATTTATCCTGATTACTATTGGATCTATGAATGCACAAAAAACATCCCATTTAGACAAGACTAAACCTACTGAAGAACGTATCAATTTGTTGATGAAACAAATGACATTGGAGGAAAAAGTAGGACAGATGAACCAATACAATGGATTTTGGGATGTTACTGGACCGGCTCCAAAAGGGGGGACGGCCGAGTTAAAGTACGAACATCTGCGAAAAGGCTGGGTGGGAAGTATGCTGACTGTTCGCGGTGTTAAAGAAGTTCGTGCCGTACAGAAAATTGCTGTTGAAGAAACCCGTTTGGGAATTCCGCTGATTATTGGTTTTGATGTTATCCATGGCTACAAAACGTTAAGTCCGATTCCGTTGGCAGAAGCAGCGAGCTGGGACTTGGAAGCGATTAAAAAATCGGCAGCGATTGCAGCGGATGAAGCTTCGGCATCCGGAATTAACTGGACTTTTGGTCCTAATGTAGATGTTGCAAACGATGCAAGATGGGGACGTGTTATGGAAGGCGCGGGAGAAGATCCTTATTTAGGAAGTAAGATAGCTATTGCCCGAGTAAAAGGTTTTCAGGGAGAAAAAATCGCTGATTTGGCTAAAGTAAATACTATTGCAGCGTGTGCTAAGCACTTTGCCGCTTATGGTTATGTAGAGGCAGGACTGGAATATAATATTGTAGATATCAGTAATTCTAAATTATACAATTCTGTGTTACCTCCTTTTGAAGCGACAGTGCAAGCCGGAGTCCGTACATTTATGAATTCATTTAATACATTGAATGGTGTTCCGGCAACGGGAAATGTTTTTCTTCAAAGAGATATTCTGAAAGAAAAATGGAAGTTTGATGGTTTTGTGATTTCAGATTATGCTTCGATTCGTGAAATGATCGCGCACGGTTATGCCAAAGACGAAGCCGATGCTACTGCAAAAGCTGTCATTGCAGGTTCTGACATGGATATGGAATCGTATTTGTATGTGGCGAAATTGGTCAACTTGGTAAAAGAAGGAAAAGTAAAAGAAGCTTTGGTTGATGATGCTGTTCGCAGAATCCTTCGCGTAAAATTTGAATTGGGATTATTTGATGATCCGTATAGATATTGCGATGAAAAACGCGAAAAAGAGGTTGTTGGTAGTAAAGCCAACAATGAAGGCGTTTTGGATATGGCTAAAAAGTCGATTGTTTTATTAAAAAATGATAAAAATTTATTACCGCTAAAAAAATCAGGACAAAAGATCGCGTTAATCGGTGCTTTGGCCAATGATAAAAATAGTCCGCTTGGAAGCTGGAGAATTGCTGCAGATGATAATAGCGCAGTATCAGTTCTGGAGGGAATGCAGCAATACAAAGACAATCAATTAGTTTTTGAAAAAGGAGTGGAGTTGTTATCTCAAAAAGCGACTTTTTTGACAGAAACAGTTTTTAATACAACAGACAGAAACGGATTTGAAGCGGCAAAAAAGGCTGCTAAAAATGCCGATGTTGTAGTAATGGTTTTAGGAGAATATGGTTTCCAGAGTGGTGAGGGTAGAAGCAGAACCGATTTAAATCTACCGGGTTTACAGCAGGAATTACTGGAAGAAATTTACAAAGTAAATCCGAATATCGTGTTGGTTTTAAATAATGGCCGCCCATTGAGCATTCCATGGGCTGCAGAAAATATTCCGACGATTGTTGAAGCCTGGCATTTAGGGACCCAAACCGGAAATGCAGTTGCACAGGTTTTATACGGCGATTATAATCCGAGTGGAAAACTACCAATGTCGTTCCCGAGAAATGTGGGTCAGGTTCCGATATATTATAACAAATATAGTACAGGAAGACCTGTTGATAGTGATAAAAATGTGTTTTGGTCCCATTATATGGATGTGGAAAAAACACCTCAATTTCCGTTTGGCTTTGGATTAAGTTATACTAAATTCGATTATAAAGACTTAAAAATAAATAAAACGACTTTTGCAAAAGGAGAAAAAGTACAAGTGAGTGTTAGTTTAACAAACTCAGGAAATTATGATGGAAAAGAGGTAGTACAATTGTATATACATGATCAGTTTGCGAGTATTGTCCGCCCAATTAAAGAGTTAAAAGGTTTTGAGTTAATCAGTTTGAAAAAAGGAGAAACCAAAACGGTAACGTTTGCTTTGACAGAGAAGGAACTTGGTTTTTATGATAATGATGGAAATTACCTGATAGAGCCGGGGACTTTTAAAGTTATGGTTGGAGGAAGTTCAGATGGAGGTTTGGAAGGTGGTTTTGAGTTGAAGTAGATAAAAGAAACAATCTCGTAACCCAAAGTAGCAAAGTCTTTTTCGCCACGAATTCACGAATGAATTCGTGGCGATTTCTTTTTTATGCAGATTCAGTAGATTTTTTATCTTCTTAATCAGCAAAATCGGCATAAGTTTTTTTGTATTTTTAAAACCTATTAAATTCATAACCTTAACTAAAAATAATGAAATATAACAGATGTGGAAAAAGCGGGTTGTTGTTACCTGAAATTTCTTTGGGATTATGGCATAATTTCGGATCGGTAGATAATTTTGAAAATGCAGAAAGTATAGCGGTGGAAGCTTTTGACAAGGGAATTACCCATTTTGATCTGGCTAACAATTACGGACCGGTTCCGGGTTCTGCAGAAGAGAATTTCGGAAAAATATTATGGCATAATTTTCAGGGAAATCTTCGTGATGAAATCATTATTTCGACCAAAGCTGGTTACACGATGTGGGATGGACCTTATGGCGATTGGGGTTCCCGTAAATATTTACTATCAAGTTTAGACCAAAGTTTAAAAAGAATGAAGGTGGATTATGTGGATGTTTTTTATTCACATCGTCCTGATCCTGAAACACCCATTGAAGAAACGATGATGGCGCTTGATTACGCTGTCAGAAGTGGAAAAGCATTGTATGTTGGAATCAGTAATTATTCGGCAGAACAAACCAGAGTTGCGGTTGATGTTTTGAAACAATTAGGAACGCCATGTCTGATTCATCAGGCTAAATATTCCATGTTAGTGCGTTGTGTTGAAGAAGGTTTATTGGATGTTCTGGAAGAAAAAGGAGTAGGATGTATTGCGTTTTCGCCTTTGGCACAAGGACTTTTGACGGATAAATATTTAAACGGAATTCCTGAAAATTCCCGTGCTCATAATCCAAACGGGCATTTAAAAGAAGATGAGGTTACTGTTGAAAGAATCCAGAAGTTAGTGAAACTGAATGAAATTGCTCAAAACAGAAACCAATCTTTAGCACAAATGGCATTGGCCTGGCTGCAAAAAGATAAACGAATTACATCGGTTTTGATTGGGGCAAGTTCGGTAAGACAGTTGAACAATAATATTGAATGTTTACAGAGTTTAGATTTTACGCAAGATGAACTTAATGCAATAGAAGCTATTCTATCTTAATTTCAGCAAAATTAATAAACCCGACAGGTTTCAAAAACCTGTCGTGAATCGTAAAAATAAAAAATGGGACAATTTGTCCCATTTTTTATTTTATAATCATGGCCAATCCACCACCGCTAGCTAATTTATATTTTAATTTGGTGTTTGAATCAACAGTAATAACTTCTCTTTTATAATCATTAGCCGCTTTATCAGCATTTAATCCATCTGAGAAAATCTCAGCTTCGAATTTTTTTCCTTTTTCAAGGAAAGAGAAATCGATTGTAATTTCTCTGGAATCCCAATTGGTAATAGCTCCTAAATACCAAATGCTTCCTTTTTTACGAGCAATTGAAACAAACTTTCCAACTTCCCCATCTAAAGCTGCAGTTTCATCAAAAACAGTTGGGATTTTAGCAATGAAATCAGTGCTTTCCTGCTCTTTCATATAAGCGGTCGGACTATCGGTCATCATTTGTAAAGGCGCTTCAAAAATGGTGTAAAGCGCTAATTGATGTGCTCTTGTTCCCTGACTTACCGGATTGGAATGACTTGGTTTGAATTCGATTTTCGTAGCGTTACGCATTGCGCCTGGCGTATAATCCATAGGACCTGCCATCATTCGGATAAACGGAATTGTAGTATCGTATAACGGAACATCATCGTTTGGTGTCCATTTATTATTTTCCAATCCTTTTACGCCTTCAAAATTCAGGATATTCGGAAAAGTTCTTTGAATTCCGGTTGGCTTATACATTCCGTGAAAGTCCAAAAGCAATTTGTGATCAGCTGCTTTTTGCGCAATATCATAAACAGAATTCACCATTTTGGCATCATCACGATCCAGAAAATCCACTTTAAAACCTTTGATTCCCAAATCAGCATAATTTTTAAAAATTCCTGCTGTGTTTTTCGTCAAAGCCATCCAGGAACTCCATAAAATAATGCCTACATTTCGTTCTTTTCCGTAAGCAATCAAAGCTTCCAAATCGACATTCGGATTGTGTTTCATAATGTCATGTTCCAAACTCCAGCCTTCATCCAAAATAACATATTCAACTTTGTTTTTTGAGGCGAAATCTATGTAATACTTATAGGTTTGAGTATTGATTCCGGCCTTAAAATCGATATTGTAAATATTCCAGTCATTCCACCAGTCCCAGGCAACTTTTCCGGGTTTTATCCAGGAAATATCTTTAATTTTGGATGGCTCGGATAATTTCTGAACCATATCATTATTGGCTAAAGCAGCATCATTATCTGAGATTACTAAAATCCTCCAAGGAAAATTTCGTGTTCCTTTGGTTTTAACTAAATAATCAGCTCGTTGCGTAATTAGTTTGTTGAGGTTGTTAAATCCGCCGTTTGTTTCCTGTAGCGGATAATTAGAAAATCGGGATTCAAAACCTGATTTCGATTTATTATTCGTTACAAACAATCCCGGATAATCTTCGAGATTAGCCTCCAGGAAAACGGCTTTTTTATGGTTTTTAAAATCAATTAAAAAGGGTAGAAAAGCCAAAGTATCCTTCGCAAACTCACTGATTTTTTTGTTTTCGTACTGTGCTTCAAACGAAGAAATATAAGGATCTTTCGGATTTCTTAAATCTCTCACATAAGGCATCAAAGTGTTGTAATCCTGATCAAAATTCAAACTCACCTCTTCAGACTTTACGGTAATGTCTTTTTTCTTTTTAGTGATGAATCTGTAAGCAACACCATCATCAAACGCCCGATATTCAATGCTAAAATCATTTTTAAAATTCAGAACCAAAAGATTATACTGATTTTTTATGGAGCTTTTTTTATAAAACGGCGATTCAAAAGTAGTCTTGACTTTTTCTCTTTTGGAATTGAGAAGCAATGCATTTTTTCCTAAAACTTCATTTTGGTCCAATGTCATTGAAACTGCTGATGGAGCCAGAATCAGATCTTTTTCATGAGAAACAGACCATGTTACTTTCTCGTTAATTACGATACTGATTTTTATTTTCCCGTTTGGAGATTCCAGAATAAAATCCTGAGCCTTTTGCGAAAAAGAAGCATTAAAAAGTAAAATCAAGAAGGCAGTAAATATGTTTTTCATGTTGTATGTTTTTAAACCATATAAGTGATTATAAGTTCAGTCAAACTTTAGATTTAGTTTGTTAAATGAACTTGTAATCACTTATATGGTAAAATAAATTATTTTTTCTTCAGCTCCGAATTGTATTTCTTTACAATTTCCAAAGTCGATTTATCACCTGAAAAAACCGAATTCAAGCCTTGTGGTTCCTGTGGAGGGTCTGTTGTTAAAGGCTCTCCCGGATTCCATTTTCCGTTTGCGTTTACGGCTTTTCCTTCACCGCCAAATCCCCAAAAATTGGCAGCCTGCAACGGACCGTTATTTTTACGGCTTTCTACAACCCTTCCAAAAATATAGCTGTAAAACTGATCGCGATAAACAGAAGAAGCTCCGGCATTTAAATTTTCGTTTTCCCTCGGCAATCCAAATTCCTCAATAATAATCGGTCGCTGCAAATTATTGGCAACCTTAACATGTGCATCAATATATTTTCCTGCGTTTTCAAGAGTCGTAGAAATCGTGGCTTGTGCATTATCAGCTTTAAACCAATTCCAGTTTTTAGGCCAGATATGCATGGTCAGATAATCAATATTCGGATTTTTGTGTGTTCTTTCAAAAATTCCGATGTCATCATTCGAACTGTTCAAACCTTCAGAACCTGTAGAAATCAAATGATTTTTATCTAAACTGTCCATTAAATTGACAATATTGTTCAGCCAAATAGTGAATTTTTCTTCGTTTTCAACCGTAAAAAGTCTTGGTTCATTGCCAACCTGCCACGACATAATCGTATTGTCTTCCGAATATTTCTTTTTCGAATATGGATTTGTACGGGTCATGATAAACTTAACATGGTTTTCCAAAGCTTCCATACAAGGATTACAGCTGTAAAATTGTTGCGTATATTCCATAAACTGATGCCATGTGTTGGGAGCGATATTCGGAACTGGAATTGCGCCTTTAAAATTCCACTCCAGATATTGCGACATTCCGCCCGACCATTCCCAGTTGTTGGTCAAATACAAAACCGCATACATATTGCGTTTCCTCATTTCATTCATCAGAAAATCCAATCCGTCAAGTAAATCTTCATCATATTTTCCCTGCTCGTATTGCAACGCCGGGCGAACCGTGAAATCATATTTACCGCCATCGGCACCCACCAAAATACGTAAATTATCGATTCCGTTTTTTTGCATCAAATCAAGTTCGCGGAGCAATCTTTTTCGGTCACCCACTTTTTTCGAAGCCAGTAAACTTCCGTACCAATAATTGGTTCCAATGTAGGCGTAAGGTTTGTCGCCTTTATAAAATTCCGTTCCTTTTACCGTAATTCTTTCCTGAGCCTGACAAGCCGTTACAGCTAATGTTAAAGCTAATCCAAAGGTTTTTAAAAGTCTGTTTTTCATAGTTGTATTTTTAGGAGCCGTTTCCTGCTATCCGTTGCAATCTTTTGTGCCGAACCCCGGCACAAAAGGATTTCCTCTTCTATCAGGGCTAGGGCTTAGGTTTTTATAAGAATTTTTGTTTCCAAATTTCTACAATCTTGTCATTTCGACGGAGGAGAAATCACATCCAGAGAGCAACGAACTATGCGTGAGCTTGTAGTGTGATTTCTCCTTAAGTCGAAATGACAAAAAAGCGGTCGTTACTTCGGCAATTCATACATCTTCGGCAATGAATTCAACAAAGCCGATTTTGGTTTCTCAGCAAATGTTTTAAAATCAGCCGAATTCGAAACAGAACCATTTGGTACATAATAACCGTTATTGTCGTTATTCCAAAACATTACGTAATTTACCTCGATAATATTGGCATCAAATGTTGGATTGTCATTAAGTGCCGTGTATAAATAGTTTGAAAACCAGTCAGCAACAGGAGGTGTTTCTGCTGTAATGCGATAACCAGTTTCTGTCAATGCTACAATTTTCTTGTTGATTAGTACCATATTCGATAGCATTTTAAGTTTTGCGTTTGCTTTTCTTGCACCCTCATTGCCCTGATTGTTAAAATCTCCATAATTGTCCATTCCTAAAACATCTACGTAGGCATCACCCGGATAACGGCTTAAATATCCTTCAGGTGTGTTGTAGGAATTGTCAGGAGAAAACGCATATATAACATTATGTACATCTTTGGTGTTTTTTAAATAATCAACGGTGAATTTATAAGCGGTTTTATATTCTTCAGGAGTACAAAAATTAGCGCCCCACCAAAACCAGCTTCCATCAAATTCATGAAAAGGCCTGAAAATTATCGGAATCAGTTCGCCTTTTGAGCCTTTTAAATTTAAGAATACGCTCGCTACTTTATCTAGCTTCTTTTTGTACCATCCATGATTCGATCCACCAGGTAAAATACTTTTAAAGGCAGTGTTTTTTTGTTCTGTTGTCATATCAGAAGTATAAAAACTATCTTCATTGTAAGGTTCTCTCAAATGCCATGAAAAAGTATTTATCATACCTTTTGCATAAGCTGCCTTAGTGTCATTTATAATTTTTTGTTCCTGTTGATAAAACCAGTTATCAGATTGATTATTATTGTTTTTGTCGGTTATAAACATAAAATCTGAGCCTAAAAGAGCAGGGTCATAGCCCGTGTTTTTTTTGACATCAGAGTCTCCGCCGGCATTCTGATAAAAACCATTGAAAGCATCTTGTTGTCCAACAGCTACTTTAGTTTTGCCTAATTTTTTAAGATTATAAAATAAGGCTACAGTTTCTTTTGTAGCTTGTTTATCTGAAATATAGTTGGTTACATTTTGTGGTGTTAATCCGTCTGTGCCTATCACTACCGGAGGTCCGTTTATCACTTCATCCTCTTCTTTATTATCCGAAGAACAACCTGCGATTGTTAAAACCAAACTTAAAAATACTATTTTGAGAAAATTAGTTTTCATTTTTTATATTTTAATGCGGTTAATAAGCTCAAGGCAGGCACGGCTGTTATGATAAGGGCACTTCCAGAATCCGGCCTTGTCTTTTCCCATCAAAGAATAATCTTTGTTGATCCCCCAAAACCATTCTCCGTTTTGTTGGTCTATAATATTTGTTTTTATAAATCTCCAGTTTTTCAACACGATGTCTAAATACTTTTCATCACCGGTTAATTGATACGCATTGTAAAAACCAATTAAGGCTTCTGCCTGAACCCACCAATGTTTTTCTGCTGTGAGTTCGTTCGTTTTTGGATCAAATTCGTACCACAAACCACTGTCACTATCTAAACCTTCCTGAGTAACTTCAGCTATTTGAATCGCATATTTTTTGTAATTGGCAATCAAGTTTTTATCTTCAGAAATTTCGGCACATTGCAATAATAGCCACGCTGCTTCGATATCATGGCCGTAAGAGACAACATCCGGTTTTTCAATCCAGTTTTCATCAAAAAACAAATGCAAATGACCTGTTTCGGCATTGATGAAATGTTTTTCGATAGTTTGCAATAATTCTATTATATCTTTTTGAAGCGTTTTATCTTTCCACACTTTGAATAAATTCGCATAGGCTTCCACAATATGCAAATGGGTATTCATTGTTTTTTTTTCGTTGGCATCTTTATCGCTCAAACGCAAATCTTCAATGGGCTGCCAATCTCTTGTAAAAGCTTCCAAATACCCTTTATTAACAGGATCGTAACTGTGTTTTTGTATTCTTAGATATAAATTAATGGCTATTGCCAGTGCTTTTTCATCCTTTGAAATGACATAATATTCAGAGAATCCATAAATAGCAAAGGCTAAAGCATAAATCTGATTTTTGGTGTCTTTTGGAGTTGTATCCGCATTGATGCTCCAAAATAAACCTCCAAATTCAGAATCATAAAAATGATTGGATAAAAAATCAAAAGCTCTCGTTGCTATTTTTTTATGCTCTTCATTTTTAGTGTTTTGATAAGCGGCGGAAAAGGACCATAAAATCCTGGCATTTAAAACGGAACCTTTATCAGCATCTGAAATTATTTCCTCATTAGAATTAATCTGGCCAATAAAACCATCATTTTGATTGTCAATTGTTTTTTTTGACCAATACCCTAAGATAGAATCAAGTTCCGCTGATAATTCTGATTGTAGCTGATTTAGTTTTGTTGGCACGATCTACTATATTGTATTGTTATTCTCAATTTGATTGATAATCGTTTTTACAGAACCTGCTGAAATAAAGGTGTCTGCCGGTGCATTCGTTACATAATCAACCAATTGCGCTACAGATGAAACAGCAACATGCATTCTGGTATCTGATGATGCATAATATACATAAACAGTTCCGTCTGTATCTTCAATCCAGCCGTTAGAGAATAAAACATTGGATACGTCCCCAACTCTTTCAATTCCTTCAGGTCCCATAAAATGACCCGCAGGAACGTGAGTCACTTTTGCAATATCATTTAAATCAGTCATAAACATGTATAGAGTGTATCGTAAACCAGCAGCAGTATTTCGGACTCCATGTGCCAAATGCAGCCAGCCTTTTTCTGTTTTGATAGGAGCGGGGCCAAGACCGTTTTTCAGTTCATAGATAGTATGATATTGTTTTCCGAAGATAATTTTCTCCTCTTTTACAACAGGGTTTGTCATGTCATCCACATAGCCTAAACCAATTCCGCCACCGGCTCCAACATCAATAAAACCATCCTGTGGACGTGTGTACAAAGCATATTTTCCGTTTACGAATTCAGGATGTAAAACCACATTACGCTGCTGTCCGGTATTAGAAATCAAATCAGGAAGTCTTTCCCATTTTACCAAATCTTTTGTACGCACGATTCCGGCATTGGCTACAGCCGAACTGGTATCGCCTTTTGGCGCTTTCGGATCTTTTCTTTCTGTACAAAAAATTCCGTAAATCCAACCGTCTTCATGATTAACCAAGCGCATATCGTAAACATTTGTGTCCTGTTCCTCAGTTTGTGGAATTACACATGGCTTTTCCCAAAACTTAAAATTGTCTATACCGTTTGGACTTTCTGCAATAGCAAAAAATGATTTTCTGTCAATTCCTTCCACGCGAACGGAAAGTAGGTATTTTCCGTTCCATTTCATGGCACCTGCATTAAAAGCTGCATTTATTCCAATACGTTCCTGCAAAAAAGGATTTGTTTCTTCGTTTAGGTCAAAACGCCAATTGAGCGGAACATGTGCTGCGGTAACTACCGGGTTTTTAAAACGTTGGTAAATACCATTTCCAATTGTATTTTGAGGCTCGTTTTTTTGTTCTATGAGAGCTTTATGTTCTTTCTCTAATGCTACTTTTCTATCCTGAAATGTAGTGATAGTCGCTACTGTTGTCATATAAATTGATTTCTTAATCCTTATTATAAATATTTGGGGTCTCTTTTTTCGTTTAAATCTTGTTCTATTATTTGTAATTTTTCTTCAGATAAAGGATAGAATAAAATAAAAATAACAGATATCACTGCTGCAATAGCCGGTAGAATACTTAACATCAACTGAATTCCGTTTTGTGTAACTGCGGTTTGTTCAACATTCGCCTGAAATCCAAAATATCCTAATAACCATCCTGCACCCGCTCCGCCTATTGTCCATCCAAATTTTTGTGACATGGATGATGCTGAAAATACCAATCCGGTTGCTCTTCGTCCTTGTTTCCATTCTGAATAGTCTGCGCTGTCAGCGTACATTGACCAGATTAACGGAAAAATACAACCCGCACAAATACTGATAAGAACCTGAAAACTCATGATTAGGAAAACATCTTCTTTTCCGAAGAAATAAAAAATAAGGCTCAAGATTGCTGCTAAAGACATGGCTCCAAAGAAGGTTTTCTTTTTTCCAATACTATTTGCAATTGGTGTTGCCGCAATAACTCCGATGATATTGGCTGCTTGTCCCAAAACCAGATAAACAGAAGTCGGTGCCATGTGAAAATCGGTTCCAAAAAGAGAAAAATCAAAATTTACACTGCTGCTGACAAAATATTTAAAGTAATAAACTGCAGCTCCGTCACGTATGGAGTTGAATACCAAAGCACCAATTCCGGCTCCAAGTAAAATCCACCAGGGTTTATTTTTTAACAGGTCTTTCAGGTCTTCTTTTAAATTAGATTGTTCATCATCGATTGGTTTTACCCTTTCTTTTGTCCAAAGAAAACAAGCCCAGAAAAAGGCAGTCGTAATAACTCCAAATACGGCAATTGTTGCCAGCCATCCTGTTTTAGAATTAAGGTTTCCACCAAAATAATTTACTAAAGGTTCAATTAGCCAAAGTGCCAAAAGACTTCCGCCAAAGGCAAAAACCATCCGGTAAGACGAAAGTGTATTTCTTTCTTTTCTGTCGGAAGACATCACACCCAAAAGAGAAGCGTAAGGCACATTGATTAAGGAATAAATCATCATCATCAAAGAATACGTTACATAAGCATATATGATTTTTCCCTTTTCGTCAAAATCAGGAGTATAAAAAGTCAAAACTCCAATCACAGCAAACGGTATAGCAACCCAAAGCAAATAAGGTCTGAATTTTCCCCATTTGGATTTTGTTCTGTCAGCGATAATTCCAACAATTGGGTCGAAACAGGAATCCCAGATTCTTGTAATTAAGAACATAGTTCCTACCACGGCAGGTGCCAATCCGAAAACATCGGTATAAAAAAATAGAAGATACATGCTGAAGATTTTCCAGAACATAGAAGATGCAGCATCTCCAAGTCCGTAGCCTATTTTTTCTTTTAAACTGATTTTGTCGTGCATTTAGATTTTTTTAAGGTTGTAGTTAGGTTAGTTAGTTTTTTTTACTGTTTTTTAATATCTTTTTCGAATAAAGTTTTATCAAGATTGTAAAAATCTATAAAGTCCTTCTCGCTTATTTGTCCGGAATAAGGGGCGTAATAATGCATTTTTTGTTCTTTTTCCTGCCAGCCATGATTTCTCCATAATAAGACATATGATATTTTATAATCACCAATTGCTTTATCCAGAACATTTGTCCACCATTTTGGATCCGGGATTGCTTCGTATCCTGCTTCTGCCAATGCGATTGGCTTATTTTGTTCGAGTCCAATCTTGTTTATGATCTTAAATTGATTTTGAACTTCTTGAATGAATTTTTTCCCGTCTTTGTCATCATTGTTCTGATAGCTGTCAAAACTTAAAATATCAGCATAGCCAGTACCCGGATAGTTAGCTAAAAATTCTTCTTCAGACTTAAAGCTACTTGTATTATAAACGTAAATTAAATTATGAACTCCCTTTTTTTGAAGATAGTCAAAAGTAAATTTCCATAATGTTTTGAATTCATCAGGCGTGCAATTTCCTTTTCCCCACCAAAACCAACCGCCTGTTAGTTCATGGTAAGGCCTAAATAGGATAGGGATGTTTTTACCTCTTTTGTCTTTTAAAGATAAAAAGAAACTTGAAGCCTTGTCCAGCCACGCAATGAATTTTTGATGATTTTCTCCGCCTGGCAGCACTGTTTTTAAGGAATTTGGTGTATTGTCCCAAGCGTTTTTTTCTGTAGCAGGGTTGTCAAAATGCCAGCTTACAGTAGAAATTCCTCCTCTTTCATTTGCTTCTTTTATATACTGCTTCATTTTATCAAATGGAACTCCATCAATATTGTTGATATCATCTTTTTCTAATCCGGCAATATCCCAGCCATACACTCCGGGGTAATCGCCAACAACATCCTTAATGTCGCTTCTTCCATCTTCATATTTCCACTTTACGCCATAAGCTAAATCATCCTGATGCCCAAAAAGATAACCTTTTTGAGTCAGTTTTTGTAGTTTATTGTAAAGAGTAACAGTCTCTATTGTTGCTTTTTTATCCGAAAGTGACAAATTTGTATCAATGGTTGTTGCTTTTGTAGAACATGAGATTCCGGCAACACCAAGTAAAATAAGGATTAAGTAAGTTTTCTTCATTATCAGGTTGTATTGTTCCGATTATTTTTTTTTACAAAAGTTAAAATATAATTTTAAACTAAGATTGCATTTTTAATTAATGATATGTACACTATTTATAGTTGTTAATTATCAAAAATATAAAATGGCATTAGATAAAAAATGATTAACGTTTATTATTAAAGTGTTTTTTAGAAAAATCATAATTGTATTTTTCAAAGATAAAAGGATACTTGTGGTTAAATTAGTATTATTTTATCAATTATATATCATATTATTGCAAATGAATTTATTGGTTAAGTACTACTTTAAATATTATTATAAACATGAGCACAGCTAAAAATTTTTATAGAGAGATTGCACCTTTGTCAAGTGGTGATAGTTTTTTAGTCTTTGACAGAGTTAAAGATAGTTTTGATTTTCCTGTTCATTATCATCCTGAATTTGAAATAAATTTCATTTTAAACGGAAAAGGAGTCAAGCGTGTTGTGGGAGATAATATTGAGGAAATTGATAATGTCGAACTGGTTTTAATAGGTCCTAATTTATATCATGGTTGGGAATTAAATAAATGTACAAGTAAAAAAATACATGAGATAACGATACAATTCCACAATGATTTATTTCATGAATCGTTACTTTCAAGACGAATTATGAATCCGATTCGCGATATGTTTAACAGGTCAATACATGGTATTTTGTTTTCAAAAAAAGTCGCTGAAGAATTAACTCCAAGACTTGTAAGGCTCTCTAAGTTAGATGGTATGGATTATTTTTTGGAAATCACTTCTCTTTTGTATGATCTGGCCAATTCAAGAAATCAACGATTGCTTTCTACCTATACAGTAGATTATGATACGTTTGATGATTATGATAAAATGAAAGCA
>Ga0247815_10000958_pt1 | contig 22340 bp, 20 predicted proteins | sample UWRJL194509B1_FD_181014 | JGI IMG/M metagenome (GOLD analysis project Ga0247815, IMG submission 181014) | Plant litter microbial communities from Arlington Agricultural Research Station in Wisconsin, United States - UWRJ-L194-509B-1 | ecosystem: Environmental > Terrestrial > Plant litter >...
GGCGAGCCGTTTACGGCACATCAACACAAGGCAGCCGCCGGATGTATCCCGTCACGTTATCACGACAGCTACTGCAGCAGCGATGATCCGGTCTGCTGGTGTGAAGTTTTGTCTGGCCATACCGCCTCGTGCGGCCGCAAGAAGTGGGAGTTGCTATTGACATTCGACGATATCGGTATGCGGGACTCGGATTCGTTTGAGCGTCTCAAAACAAAATTACTGGGTGAAGGCGCGACCGCATGTTGGCTGCTTCCGGGCTCGTTGGGCTCGGCGAGTGTTTCAGGCGGAGGGAGGCGTGCAACGCACATCAAAAATCCTGTTCTACCCATTTCTGCATTTCACTTCGCTATTTCGTCGTAATTTCTTCGCTCCGTTACCCACCCTGCCCTTGCACTGGCAGGATATTCCGGTGCTGCTGCGCGAGGGCCATGGGGCATGGGCTGCCTCGAATGATTCCAACAGACTCTACGTTTTGATTACCCGTCGGAAAGTCTCGGCTCACGAACGGGGATCGCCGGCTGCCGCGATGCATCGTCTCTAGCCAGAGTCGTCTTGCCGTCTTGCCGTCTTGCTGTCTTGTTATCCCCAGCTCGAGACCTGGTGCTGCGTTCGCGGGCAAAGCCTAGGTTCTGTGCTCTGGCGCTGGCTATTGGCCAACATCTATTCGGCGTCAGCTACAGGACTCGCCCGGCCGCAAATGTCGACTACGACCGGGTTCGCTGTTCGCAACCCGGACACGCAAGCGTTGGACAATAACCGCGCGCCTGTATTTGCCTATCGAGGTACACTCTAGATGGCGTACCGCTCAACCAGCGCTCCTGTACGCGGCACCATCCTGCGATGGCAGGCCGTCTTTGAAGCGATGAATACCAGCACCAGCAGCGCAATATGTCCAGCCTATCTGGTTCTCGACATCTCCGTGCCCTTCTCTCCTCTGAGAAAGGTGCGCTTGTTCGGATGCGCTCAGCATTTGCGAGCGCTTTGATGCGCGGCCAAGTGCGTGCTTCATTTCCGATCCTGAGGCTCAAATTGACGTCCTTAGCCAGATTGCTTGTAAACCCATGGAACCGCCGGCTCATGTCCATCTCTATGCATTGGTTGCCTCCGTGCGCGGCCCGCCACCCCGCAGGCCAGCATCACGTCGCGGCACAGGAGCTTTGCTCAGCCTCATCGTTCCCCCGGAAGATTTATCGCCGTCGTCGAGCTCTCTGAGCGCAACACCATGATCGAACCACGCCATGCACGTGGCTGGACCGACCCGGTCTCTCATGGTCGGTGTTATGCGCAGGCTTGCGCGTCATTGGCCTACAGCCTTGCGGGAGACTGGACAGCCGATACTGGGAGTCGCCGAGATCAGCCTCGGTTCCTCGTGCCCACCCCTCAGGCAGTGCTGCCAACCGTGCGTTACCAGCGTAGGTACAGCACGTTCTTCTCGTATTGCACACGCTGTCTGTCACGAGTCATGTTGTGGTCCGCTCTTGTTTATATAAGATCGTCGCGCATAGACAATATCGGAGCTTTACCTCCCAATAACGTCACGACCGCACCTCAGTGGCGAATCACTTTACGAGTCGTCTCCTCTTTGGTATTTGCACCTTGCTCTCCTCTTTTTGCCCTCGCTCTAGAAAACTCGCATATCGCATTTCTCTCGAACCATGGGCGCAAAGGGATCCAGGCTGTTTGGCCGCAAAGGTCGTGGTCAAGCAACAGGCACTAGCGACTTGCCGTACCCACAACTTCCAGCTCATGCCAGCTCTCGTCGAGCATTAATTACACTCGCCGCGTCCTCACTGGCGGCTGTTGCTGCGCCATTAGTGCAAATCACGCACTGGCCGGCACAACACTTACCCGTCGAGGCATTGCACTCGGTTAGTTCTTTGGCAATGCGAGCTATTACCAGCATGATCTCATATTATCACAGAGCGTGCCAGTCAAGGGCGAAAGCCCTGCGAAATTGGGTGCACCCCAAGCACCCTTGTATGTCCAACCTCCTCCAGCGCCTACGTCGGTGGACACGGCCGTATCGGTCGTCCGTGAGTTACTCGAAACCGTAAAAGAAGCATCCGATTCGTTTGCGCCGCTCAAGACCGCTCTGGGCCTCTTCCTGAAAGTCTGGGACGTCTACGATGTGCGTCAATCGATCCGCCCCGTTGCCGCGTTGCTGATGCATGCATGCTGCAGCGCACCATCGAAGTTCGCGACGATTTTATCGAACTCGCAAGCAAACTGACAGCACTCAATGCGGTGGTCACAAACTACAACAAACCAGCCGATACCAATCTACAGGAGAGGCTCGAGGCAATTGCAATGTGCGTGTCTGCGGGTGGTTGCTTACATTGTTTCGAAACCTGACCCAACTAAAGCGCCATCAACCAACTTGCAGAAGCCGTCATGGCGAAGCAAGACCGTGGTGTACTTGGTCGGGCATCTCAGTCAATGGGAGATGTAACAGTCGTCAAAATCATGTTTCGTCGTGTGACGTCCCTGCTTGAGGTTTTCCAGGTGAGACGAGCTCTGCTCGTATCTGACTATCACCACTGACAACCCAACGCAGTTTGAGACACAGATCAGAGCCGAGACGCTTCTGGTCACAATCCTTGAAGTACGCCGCTCTCTCGGAGGTTTCATATAAACTAACAAACTGTCAAAGCGTCTGGACACAGCGGAGCAGCATAAGGTCACAAGCGTCGACACCGTCCAGGTTATCATTGCGCACATGGACCAGCAGCACAGCTCGACCCTCGAGCGGTATCAGGCTATTCTTGACCAGCTCGAGCGCGGTGAACCTGCGGGTGATAACGAGGTAGGTGCTTCTAGCAGCCCATGCCGCTAGAACCCTTCCAAACAGCCAGCTGATCCAAAACGTCACTGAACAGACCGTGATTAACAACAACTCGAATCAAAACGAGTTGGACGGCCCGGCCGATCTGGAAAACAACAACGCGAACGAGACAGAATTGGAAGTTGAAGGTCGCGGCGGAGGTATAGTGAACAACAACAGCAACGTCAACCGTGTCGTAGGTAGTGGTGCCTCCTCTCCCGCTGGGGAGCCAGGCGGGGAAGGCAGCCCCTGGCCCCGGACCCGCATTACCAACAACAACGGCAACAAGAATGTAATCCGGCGGACCGCCGGAGCGCAAAAAGCAACATCAAGCCGGGCTGTGGTGCTGTAGGCTTGAAATCGGAGTATGTGGCTGAATTTACCGTCCCACTGTCTTTGGCGCGGCTGGCCTGCGTTTCTCTCCCCGGTAATCGTACACTCGAACTGATATCTTGACTCGTGATTTGTTTCCATGCAAAGTACCTTATCCCATGCGCATATCCTGTCATGCAGATTATGTCTCTACTGCCTTATGCAACGTCTGGAGTAGCCCTTATGATGCATTGCTAAAATGATATTTTCTAGTCGCAATGATTTTTGGTAATGGTGTTAGCTCACCAATGTCAACTTAATCAGGAGTGGATTATTTCATAAACTCGGGACGAACAACTGTCCCACAGCTGGGTTTGAACACCGACTTGGAGTACCCGTGGTTGTACAAATTCAAACGCCGCATTGACGGATCACTGGCAAATACTGGAAGAGAGGTTCAAATTTGTAGCTTGAGCGCATGTCACAATTCACGTAGCTGACAAGCTAACTGGACTGTCAGCAAGCGGCAGTTTGGCAATAGAAGTTGATTGACAGCGTGCTTCCGAATGAACGATGTGAATGTCTTGTCACAACTAACAGTTGTCTGATCTGGTCTAATCCTCTTGACGCTGATTTGAATAAACACAGAAGCTTTCCGCTTAATACTGCGGCGCTACGCAAGTATTAAGTGCTTGTGGCAGGCTTCTCCGCAGCACGTTAGAAGCGACAATCTCTAGTGTTCGAATTCACCAGAAGCTCCAACATAAGAACTTGACAAAGGCCTAGCCGCATTGAGTGACTAACACCGTGTCACCCCTAACAAACGCGCAAGAGGATTAATTAGCTAGTGTGAAAGCATAGATATAAGGCTTAGCGTCAGTGTGAGTTGAAAGTGCTATTGGAGCGGTTTGGAACGGCGACGCAAGCGGAGGTGGGCACGGGATTAGCATTAGAGCTGAGCTACAGACGGATACAGTGTTTTGAACTTGAATCTAGTAGTGAGCATTTTCGTCTCCTGGGCCGCCTCAGTACTAAATTTGCAGTCTCTGTGAGACTACGTCCATTTGATTTTAGAAACTCGGATACTGATACAATAGAGAGGGCCACCCTTCTGGTGTAGGCAAATTGAGATCGCCGGTTGAAGATGTTACTTCAGCGTTACGAAGGTCACAATGGTCATTAGAGGCGCTGTTATTAAATAGTGCAGAACAAAATTATTTAATTAGCAACCAAGAAGCTCTGGGACAGAAGGTTCGGGCACCCTGTTGTATGCATCCGGCATGTTCCGGCTCGGACGTGCCTTAGGCCTGCATTTTGTTCTTATCCTTCCTATCCAGAAGTTGTACTTTCCGATATATTATGAAATCGTATAGAGTGTCAACCTGCCTGCGATCCAGCCTTCGTCCTGTAGCACAAGGGTGGGATTGTCCTTGTTAACGATGAGAGCACCTACCCACGAGGCAGCGCTCAGACCGATCCACTAGTTTCTGTAAACACAGCTCATCTATAATCAGCAGAACGCGTACACGAGGTGGCCTTGCGGCACACGCGTAGTGAACGACAGGCTGCTTGACGTGAGCCGAAGTCAGCCCACGCTGGACTGTAGGTCAGCAGAATTATTGGCCGAAGTCTCTGAAAGCATTTTAGTTTCCGATCGCTACTACTTAGGCGATCGGGAAAACTAGATTCGGGTTTGTTGGAGATTATGGGAACACCGAGATCCGAGCGCGTTGCCTGCATCTTGCACGTGGAACTTGTTTTCGAGTTTCATGGGAGCTGAACCTCGATCGATAATGATCTTCAGCAATATCGGACCCAAAGGCGAGGCAAACACGTGTGGCGTCGTTGCAGGCGGCGACAGACGTGCGCGAGTGTCATGATGCTACCGCGACGATTCCTAGCAGAAGCTGCGTCTTCTCAAGCAGCCAGTGACGGATCCAAACATCAGATACTCTGCATACTGAACGCCCTAGTGGCTCCACTTCATCGGCAAAGACGCTTTCTGCTTCTACGGTTCTAGAGACGCCAGAGCCGGTCGTAGCACGGATTTGCCTCCAAAGTGGCCATATCGGGACACTTCAGCGCTTCGAGAGGCTTCTGAGCGCTGGCGCCAAGCCTTGTTTGCCGATGCTCTATCCACCTGGTGAATGCGGATCGGGTGCGATCAAACGATGCAAAAATGCGTGTTGGGAACATCGGAATTGGTTAAGCATGGTGTGCTTTGGTCACGAGCCTGCCGTGCACAGATTTTGATGCAAAATTACCTGGAAAGTCTCTTTCCAACTCTCACGTCCTGTATAGCATTGTATTCCGTCAAGTGCTGTACCTAGCTTTGAACCATCACTTCCATTCTCGCATTTCATTCTCTCCTTTACGCACACTCGCGGCATTAAGAAGCAGGACCAATCTGTCGAGGAGATTTACAAAGCGTTTATTGACCGTCTCAAGATCCGCAAAATCCCCTGTGGTAGCAAATTAACTGTTTCCGAATGCTTTTATCCACGACCGTTGGGACCACTGTGCAGGAAAACTCGAACCAAAACGAGTTGGGCAGTCTAACTCAGCTACAAAACGACAACGCAAGCGAACAGAGCTGAATCCCGAAGTAAGGGAGGCTCAGTGAACCCCAATGACAACTTCAACCGCTTTGCAGGTAGCAGAGCATTCTCGCCGGTTGAGGGCTCGTCAGTGACAAGTACCGAGCCCCGAAAGAACTCGCATCGCAAATGACAACGGCAACAAAAACTGTCCTGTGACACGAGGTCAAGCAGATCAAGACTACTGTACAGCAGTGCAACTTATACATTTTTCACGAACGCTGCTTTAATTTTATGGTTCTGTTCGAGTACTCGTGGGGCTGTTCGGGCCAGCGCCCAAGCGTTTTCACAACGCCTATTTGGCTTGCAAGCGAACCGGGCGAATGCCTGACAGGCACCTTATTTGTGGCGCAGATCCGGGCGTCGCACGGGGAACGGACATCGGCCGGCCGGATGTTTGTTACAACCACGAATAACTCACAAGCAGGGCCGCAGTACCAAGGTCATCCGAGTCATAATAATTTGCGGAACAGATTCACGTGGATCGCCAGAGACATAGGGTTCCCCGTAAACGATAACTATGACCCAAACTCTAAATCTAGCACTCAGTTGTCGTGAGAGCACCTTACGTGTATCGCCGTCCGCACCTGGAAGAGAGCTCGCTGGCTACATCAAGCCTTCGAGCCAACACGCATGTTGTGGGGCATATGCAGCTCTGAATCACCGCATTTGATCCTAATGTACGACAAGAGAGCACCGGCACACAACGCTCTCAAGCTCTAAATGATATGCGAGTGAGATAAAGACGCACGGCAATGGAAACCAGATGGGTGGCACACTCTCATTGCCGCTTAGAGAAATCCCAGCCTTGCTCGCCAACACAGCGAACAGGGCCGTCCCGGAATACTGTGATCGCCGCCTGAAGGTGTTACTTTGGTAGCACTCAAATTGCAAACGGTTCTAGTGCCCATCGCAGACTATTGAGTGTCAGGATTGCTGAAGGAATCCCTTCAGGCGCCAATCACAGATTCCGAGACGTAAAATGCGACCCTGCCCGTTGTGTAAAGGGGTTTACCTTTGAGATCCGTTAGATTGAAGTTGCGCCGTTTAGGGCCGATCCAACTCCGCATCGCGCGGCGTCGGGTCTGAAAACGCCCTTCTGCCTTATGGCTCGTTCGCCCCACCCCTTAACATGGGCTAGCGTTTCAGCCACGCGCTAGCCTGCACGCTGTTCGATTACCTTGCATTTGCCCGTAGCGCTGCGGTGTGGCGCTCTTCAGTCGTCAACCAAACTCGGATTTGGGGCCCACTGATACCAATCTCTGTCCGTTGCTTTTCGTCGTATTGCATTCAACTACTAACATTTCGCTACAGCCGCATTCATAATCATTTGGAGCACTGCGGCGCTGGTAGCGCATCTATACTACAACGCGCTTTCAGCGCGCATCCCCGCGTCAGTATTACATGTGTATGTCCTCCATCAACGGTCATCATGTGACGCATGGACGGCTGTCTTTGGCGTCAGCCCGTCTACTAGTAAAAAGGGTGAACGTCAGCACCCGTACCAGGCAGCGGCACATCGTGTACGTCTCGCGTTCACCGTCGCACCACTTTCAATCAAGCTGACTGTACTTTACCTATTTGACTCAAGCGCCGCAGAAGCACAACCTTGCTTAGGTACATGTTCGACCCTCCAGTAACGCCACCGAGCCGGTTTTGTCAAGAACAAGGGTACAACTTCGTGAACCTCGTTTGGCTTTCACTGCCAGTTCGAGCCAGCCCTTGTATCTGGCCTCGCGCCAACAGCATTTAGTTCTCCTTTGGCCAGTTGTATTTGCCGCACTTTGTGATCTGTTCTTATATAACTTCACGTTCTGCTCGTACATGAGCCTACAAGATTCCAGCCTGCTTTCAGCCCCCCCCCCCTTGCACGCCATTTTCTCTGCCCGGGTAGTCCCACGCGTTCGAGTGCGCACCCTGCCTGCTTCTTTTGCGCATACGACTTGTCCTCCTCCGTCGTACCCTCGCTCTAGAAATTCCGCGATCTCGCCGCGTTTCTCTCGGGCCATGGGCATGAACGCTTTCAAGATTTTTCGCCGTAAAGGCCGTGACCAGCCCCTGAACTCCGTGCCAGCATCAACAGTGAGCACCAACGACACGCCGTATTCACAGTTCGCATCTCATGCAAGATCTCATCGCGCACTTACTACACTTGCTGCCACTTCGTTGGCGGTCGCTCTGGGGCTATTCGTACATCTTGCCGGGTGGCCTATCCAGACCGCGCAGAATGAGGACTCGCCTGTGGTCAGTCCATTCGAACCACTTCTTGTTAACTGTTCTCAAATAGTTTATAGAGAGCTTCGAGTATCGGCAGAGATCCCGAGGAGGCCCTCGCGCTGGTAGTCCCGGATTATGTCAAGCCCCCTGCAGCCCCGACGACGGTGGCCACCGCTGTATCAGTAGTCAAAGAGCTACTCGAAACCACGAAGGAAGCCTCAGATATGTTCACGCCGCTTAAAACGGCGCTTAAACTTGTTCTCAAAGTCTGGAATGTTTACGATGTGCGTACCTGCGATGGGTGGTTTCTTTTTCGCGGAGTTGACGGTGACGTCGGGTCTCAGCGCGCGGTGGAAGTTCAGGCCGATTTTATCGAGCTCGCCAGCAAGCTGGCAGCGCTCAACACGGTCGTTAAAACATACAAGAAGCCCAGCGATACGAATATGCAGGAGCGCTTAGAGGCGATTGAAATGTACGTGGTGGCGCGTGACTACTTGCATCGTCCGGAACTTGACGTAAGTATAGCGCTATCAATCAACTCGCGGATGCCATGCAGGCAAAAAAGGACAGGGGAGTACTCAGTCGGGCATCTCAGTCGATGGGAGATGTCACGGTCGTTAAGATTATGTTCCGTCGCGTGACATCGCTGCTCGAGGTTTTCCAGGTCAGCCGATCTCGGCTCGTCGCTGCTGACACATGTTGACATGTCGATGCAGTTCGAGTCCCAAATCAGAGCCGAGACACTTTTAGTCGATATACTGAAAGTGAGTTTTGTTTTCAGAGACCTGTTGCGTGCGAGCTGACAGCGGTTGAAGCGACTGGACTCGTCTGAGCAACACAACGTGACCGGGGTCGACGCCGTTCAGGTCATCCTTGCCCACATGGATCAGCAGCACAGCTCGACTCTCGAGCGGTATGAAGCGATTCTTGACCAGCTCGAGCGTGGTGGGGTTACGGGGGACAATGAGGTGGGTGATCCTGGCTTCTCTTCTTTCTCCTATTCAGAGGGCTAGACTGACCTGAAACAGACCGTGGCCAACAACAATTCGAACCAAAACGAGTTGGACGGTCCCGCCGATCTTGAGAATAACAATGCAAACGAGACAGAGCTGGAAATAGAAGGCCGCGGCGGGGGCATCGTGAACAACAACAGCAACGTCAACCGCATCGTAGGCGGTGGAACACCTGGTAGCGGCTCATCGGGCGGAGAAGCAAGCCCCTTGCCCCGGGCTCGCATCATCAACAACAACGGTAACAAGAATGTTGTGCGGCGGACTACTGGGACGCCGAAGGCGACAACAAGCCGGGGTGATGTGCAGTAGGTTCAAATCGCTGCAGTCGAAGCTGACATTCTATATTGGCTCCAGGCTGAGCCACATCCTCTCGTCAAATGTCACTCGTGTAACGTCCTAATCCGTGATCTCCTATTATCCGTGAAATTTCTCGCATGCCATCCTTCTGTTTGTTATATGATCGTTTCACACATGCACAGATCAAGATATTATCATTCATGATGACTTGAACTGGGTGACAGGCACCTAGAACTAAGCTTCACTCCTGAAATGGTGACCATATCCAGAATAGTGTTTCTTTCATACGACGCAGTCCGCAGATCTGCTAAGAATATCTCGTGAGCGGTGATGCGCAGTAGACAATCGCAATGATGCCGTCAAAGTGTACCGGATCTGGGCGTTCATTCGGTCAATTCCGTCGCCACATTGGCAGTGAAGCAAAGGGATGCCCGCAGAGGGTGATTCGGTCTCATTTAACATGCCAAAATCGAGCAAATCGCGAATATTTCTGGCGCTACGGGTCGTTGTTTGCCTATCGAGGGCGAAAGTCACGTTTCATCCCAGCACACCCGACAACCTCCTGGAATCAGAAGATGTCCTGCTCATGGAAGCTCGGCACATGGCACTCAACGGCCTATCGTCCAATGAGGCTCAAGGTTGCAGCGGTTGCCTCGCTGTCCGCACAGGATTACTGAGGTATTGGGGCGCGAAGGATCTGAATCCCGAGTAACGCAAAAACTTGAGCGTTTGACCCTGCAGCCTCTCTGCCAACTGCGAATCGCATGTACTTATCACACCAATGACCACATGCCTGGTGCCGAATTTGGGGTGCAGAAATCATGCGGCCATGTCGTGCGCCGTTGTTTGTCTTGCCTTTGGCTGCGGTGTGCGTCGTGCAGCGCAAGCTCGACCGCGATCAAAGACTTGGACTTGGCCCAACGCATGTAACGTCTTTAGATATTGCCTCCATTGTATTACCTTGATTTCCAAATACATCGCCCAATGGATGGACGGGCAGCTCACGGCTTCAATAAGCGGAAATTAACTTGGTGAGCTGTGGCGCAAAGCTGCTCCGCGGCGTTGCCTGTATGATTCCCGGGCGGGCAAACGAAGATCACACGACCCGAAAGTCAAACAACACATCGGCCCTTAATTATAAGTAGGCAATGCAGGCAATCAACGGAGCGTTGACAATCTCCGCTTTGGGGTCTGTACGTCTTTCGCACGAACCGACGGCCCGTGAGCCGGTCTCCACCCCAGCACTGTTTGAACTACTTCGATTGCACTGAGCTGCAAACATTATAGGTAAATAACACCTGAAATACCCGACACCTACGATTGCAGTTGTAATTTGCGCCACATCTGCGTGCCTGATAGGTGCCGACGAACATGCGCTGTACATCCTGGCCAGGCAGAGAGTGCTCGTTCGAGGGTCAATTAACTGCACACTTGGAGACCGCCCCAATTATTTTGCCCGTGCAGTTAGCGTTCCAGAAATGCTGCGACGTCTGCGGAGTACTTCGAATCGTGATCCACGCTGCTTACACGCAGCTAACGCATGTCACGTGTTGACCGTACCGAAGAGGTCGCGGCGATCTGATCGAAGTCGCCAGCAGATCAACGAAGCTCAGCATGACCGCAGCTTGAAGGACCTGGCGGAGGCGCGGCGAACAACAACAGCAACTTCAACCGTGTTGCAGGCAGCGGTGCACCCCCGCCGGGTGGCGGCTCGACAAGCGAGGAAACCACCAAGCCCCGAACTCGCATCCCGAATAACAACGGCAACAAAATTGTCGTGAGGCACAAGCCCAAACAGAGCCCGACTTCTGTACAGCAGTAGACTTGAAGTCCTGCCGCCAAACTTGTTACTCCCTCGCGGCGAGAATCCCGTCCATCACCGTTTGCACCTGTGAAATTCCGTTCTCTATAAGATCCCGACAATACCGTATCTAACCAGCAAGTGACCACTTTTACGACCCAGGCCCGCCGGTGCTTTCCCTTCCAATTTTTAGTATAGGGACCATCTAGAGCAACAGATTTGAGATAATCTAGAAATTTTTGGGACCGGAAGAGCAATACATGGGGTTCGGCAGGGGGTAACCACCAAATGACCAGTTTCCGAGCCATGTGACTCGAGATGTGACATGCTCGGCCCTTTGCTCACATCCTCAATGCGACGCCTCATATATCCCCAGAATAAGCTTGATTTACCTCCAAGATTAGTTTTATAGAATTTGCAGCGAAGAAAACACACTTGTGTAGGGGAGGCAAGGTGACCACTTGTACGCCACCACCTCGGCACCTTCACCATGACAGATTGCCTGCTACTTCGACTTCAAAAAGTAGATAATTCTTTTGGGGCATCCTGCCCGTCTTCATTACTGAAAGGATCTAGGGTTCAACTTCAATTTTGCTTGAGATATGCAAGGATTCATATCAAGTGGTCATTTGGTGGTGGTGGTCACATGCTGGTAACATACGGTATATTGCCCTCAAAGCGTAACGTATACCTCTCATATGAACACCGCCTCGATTCTATGGTGCTGTCCGAGTACTCGCGGGGTTGTTCGGGCCAGCGTCCAGCGTTGCCACAACGCATATTTGCCTTGCAAGCGAACCGGGCCGATGCCTGACGGGCACCTTAATTGTGACGTAGATCCGGGCGTCGCACGGGGAACGGACATCGGCCGGCCAGATGCTTGTTGCACGCGCCACGAGCAACTCATAAGCGCAGGGCCACAGCACGAAGGTCCTCTGAGTCATAATTATTTGCATGGGAACGGATTCGGGTGTCTCACCAGAGAAATAGGGTTCGCCGTAAGCGACAACTATGACCCAAACTCTAAATCCAGCATTCAGTTGTCGCAAGCGCACCTTATGTGTCGCCGTCCACACCTGGAAGAGATCTCGCTGACTACATCGAGCGTTCGAGCCAGCACGTATGTTAGCGGGCCTATGCAGCTCTGAATCGCCCCATTGGGTCCTGGTGTCTGACACGAGAGCAACCACGGAAGCACCAGCATACAACGCTCCCAAGCTCTATATGACATGCGAGAGAGATCAAGACGTAAATTTCGCCAAGCCATGCAAAACACGTCAATGCATCAACCCCAATTGAAACCAGATAAGTGGCACAGACCTCGTTGTCGCTTATTCGAGGCGATGGTGCTGGGCACGGAGTCTGAAGAAGCCTACTACCCCGAGTTACGAAGGTTGTGACGGACTCAAATCCTTTGTTTTGTGAGGGTTGGCATGTATCACAGTGGCCCAGACTATTGGAGAATGAATTGGTCGACGGAGGCAGCCGATTGTCGTGATGGCGGAGATGGATCGCCTCTCTGTCTCTCCCCATTTCGAAAGTCAACATGCCGAACCTGTGTCCTCCTGCATATCCTCATGATTACATCTCTGTAGTCGAGTTAGCGCGCGTGAAGTCGTATTGGGGTGTCCCGTCAGCAGCAGATGTGAGTTTGCTCTCGCCCGGCTAGCGCAAGAGTGGCGGCGCGATCAAACTGTCAATCCGCGGCTTCGTAGCTTCTTTGTGGAGACGCGAAAGCCTTGGCGGTGCGCCCAGAGTCTGTCCAGTCGCTCTTCCTTTCATTTTGCGCGTGTTCTGGCTGTCGCGTTCTGTCCATCGCCCGACACGTCGCTACACTCTCTACCTAGTCGCCTACACCCACCCGCGAGCGCGCTTAGTCAAGCTCCAACTTTGCATCTGGGACGCACCACGCGAGCAGATACAGACTGCAAATGGTGGCCACGCTCGATGTCGGTGACTTCTCTGAACCGCTTGCGCCACCCTCCGACTCCTATACTCCAAAGTCAACACCACCAGACCTGGGAACTTGCCCACAGGAGCGGCACGACCTCCAGCCGTCTCTGCGTGCTGTGGAGATGATCACTCAGCCGGCTCCAGAACCTGCGCCACCGACCTCTCGCTCGCGTTTCAGCCTTGCGCGGTTCGATACACCTCGCTGGAGGAGGAGGAAGACATCGTCCATGGACGTGACTTCAGGCTCGGAAGCTCGCAATAACGCGATGAAATTTGATCGCGTGCCAAGACTGGAGTTGAACTCAGAGTCAATTGGCGTCAAGTCGCAGCTTGCGGAGAAGACTCAAGACGACCCCGGCATGATTGACAATGAAAAGGTGGAACGCAGTCTCCCCGGTTTGGAACATCCGCATATCGTGGTCACTGCACCGACGTTGTGTTCGCATGAGGAATCTTCGCCCATGCCTGCCAGTACAACTCACTCGCATGCACCCAACGCTTCGTGCTACGAGGCTCTGACTCATACACACCATACGGATGACCTAGAGCGTGCCAACTCGTCGTCCTCGTCCGGCAGCAGCGCAAGCTACAGCAGTACCACGCCGATGATGATACCCCACGTCGTGCACCACAACAACCACGCACACCATCACTCCTTAGCTCAAGATCGCCAGATCTCCAGCCTTGATTCGTACGCCACACTCCCACATACTCTCGTTCAACCATCCGCGCATCCCGTCGCTACCCCTTTCCGCGCCAACAAGCGCGTGGTGTACCGCCGCATCCACACCGACGCCGAAGCTGGCCTCATGTCCGAAAAGGAACCGCGCAATGGCTGGGGCTGTCGAAGCCATGCACTCGGGGAGGGGTGTGAACTGGCGTACTTCGTCGGCTTTCTCGTAAGTCGCCCACTGTTGCACCGATTGACATGACAGGGAGTGAAGCACTAACTAAATATACAGATATTCCTATTCCTAGTCGGTCTTGCGTGGGCTGCTCACACGCATTGGATGGCAACACACGGTCGAGATACAGAGCGAGACGCAGCTATAAGCGGATCCGGCGTTAAAACGCCTCCACCTGCGCTCTTCTGAAGGGTCACTCCTCGTCCAATCATGAACTCGACGGACCAGGTACTGGCTCTTATCGCTATGAAATCTCTCTCACTTCGTCCATGACAAACCTTCCACCGTCTTGAGCCTCCCTAGACCATACGGACTACACGCTCGTCTTCTCCTGCTGTCGATACCTCAACGCTCATTCCTGCTCGTAGATATGTACTCAATCTCGTGAATGTACAACTTGCCTCTTCGACTGCTACGTATCACTTGCCGCCAGCGCGACCGTTGATCACTCGACTTACCGTAGGCCAGTAACTCGAACTTGGGCGCCGAATTAGATCCATCGCTGAGCTTCAGATTATGAATCCCTTGACGACATCGCCCGCTTTCTGGGCTGTGGAGGTTCAATGCAGTTACGACCAGGCTACCCACTAAACTCAGACTTCGTCTCGTGTCAAGGTTGTACAAAAAGGCACTTCATTGGAAGATGAGTAAACTACACGCGAGCTTTGTCGCTTTGGAAGAGGACCTTTCGTCTGGGACTAGTGTACAGTGAATGGCGGAGAAGAGTTCGTTCGACGACAGCGCAATAACTGTCTCAGACTGAGATGAATGGAACAGCAATGCCGAGAAGGCGGAGGACGGCAGTGAGGCAAAGGCCGGCAGTGTACTTGAGCTTAAGGCTAACACAGCTGCAAGTTTGTCGTCAGTGGATAGGCTTCGTTCTACCTGCCGGAGCACTTACATCTGCGCCAGCACGGAGATAAACCCGACAATGCACACGCTCAGCTGAACGCAAAGCGACACAATGACACTCGCAAGGTTGAGGACCGCAACGACGTTGGCAATCACGAGCGAGTTGCAGCCGCTGATCGTCGTCTGAATGTCGATGATGATCTGCGCACAGACGGTGGCGATTTGCTTGATGCAAGCGGTGTCGGCGACTGTAAGCTTGACGCCAACCTTAACGACGACGCCGAGATTGACGATGGCGACGATGGCAACCTGAATGAGGACGATAATCTGGTTGCAGTACGAGGAGATGTCAGAGCCGCGAGGAAGTTTGGCTGTTCGGGCCAGTCAGAAAACATGCTTCCACGCGCGGATGGGCAATGGACTTACCGATGATGACGAGGATGGCCTTGATCTTGACCTGGAGGTCGATGCAGATTTTGAGACAGAGCTGCAATCCCGAGATGGGATTTGAGGCGTTGCGCGCCAAGAGCTCGCTGCTCTCCGCTACCATCACCGGACTGGCGAGAACGAAGCTGAAGAATGCCAGAGCAAGGGTGAGAACAACGACGCGGGTCTGCATATCTGCTGCTGGATATTGTGGGGCGACAGTTAAAGAGACCTGACAGTGAGGGAGTGCTAACAAGTGGAGGAGAGTCGAGGTAGCAAGGCTTTTATACGCCACAGCGTCATAAACTTAGCGACTTTCACGAGAACACAAAATATAATGTTCATATCGGAATCGAGCTTTAGACGTGACCACGAGGTTCCGGGAAAGAGCAAGAGAAGCAAGCATGGGAACAATTTCGCCACAACGGCATAGCGTGAGCGGGGCCGAAACGATCGCGAATTGATTCCGACGCTGGAACGACATCGAGAGAAGGCGGAAGAGATCGCTCCACCAGTGGAAAGAAATGTGACATTCCATTGGAGGTTGCTAGTATGGACAAGTGGTTAGATCCCGAGCTGCCCAGTACCAACAACACGGTGGTAGAACGAGGTACGCTTTTGAGCACGGCATGCCTGGGAACATGACGCCTAGTAACCAAATCTGTAGTGATCACGAGTGCCAATACCACGATTTCTCTTAATTTGGCGTTGGAACTTCTAAAAGGCAACGGAAGGTTGTGGGGCAAACGCAAAGAGAAGCACAACCTTTGAGCTGACCACGTAGACACCTTGAGTGAGCTCGCTGTTTACTTCAAAACTAGATGATATTCAATCATCTAGTCAGTTTCAATCGTGCAAGGTTGATTCGAACGTCCTGGAAAAGTCCTCGGGACGCAACATCCTATCTATGTAGGCTGTAATCTACAGATAAATAGGCCAACCGGATCAAAGGTAAATGAGTGACTAGAGATCAGATAATAAGAGTGCGAAGCCATGGTGTCTACCAAGCCTGGAGGACAAGGACGAGAGACGCGAATACAACTACAACAGCCGCCCAATGCTTCTGCCTACACCCGTTCTTCAACTTCGGGTCGGAGGTCGAAGAGCCCTTCAATCTTTCCCTGAAGATGCAGCGCGAAATGAGCTGCGGTGGCGAGCATCCAAACGGCGCTTTTGGACGTACCGTGCCTCCGCATTCATGCCATTGCTCGTGGCAAGCACCTCGCCATCAACGGCCGCAGTGTTGCGCATACTTGTTGTTTGACTTGTTGCGAATCTGTGCGAGGTTGAGGCGTTAAAAGTAGGCACTTTGCGTGTAAGAGCATGAGTTATCGCACGTCTGCATGGTATCGCCGGCGCTCGCATCGAAAATGAGGTCGTCTGTCAGGAAGACAACGGCAACGCTAGGGGCCGGAACCCGAATAGGGCACGCTCCGGCTTGACATTGCACGGTCTCGGTTTCCTGGGTGCCGCGCAGAAGGCCGTCCGATTCGAAGTAGCCACCCCACTGTCTGCAAGTCAGCGCGATAGTCGCAACAAACGGGCAACAAACGGGAGGCGCACTGTCTGAGAAGCATAAGAGATGCCGAACTTGGATGTAATAGAGTCCGCGCGGAGGTAGCGTACGCGTACGCTGGAGGCGCCGTTCACACCGACACGAGCAGTATATGCCAACGAGCCGCTCTGCCGGTCGCTCATAAAGTTGATGAGCACGAGACTGTGAAGTAACATGGGACAATTAAGCACAGGAGAGTCGCGACAGAAGGGTACAACGGACCGTACGGGGCGGTTGTTCTCGTAGATCACGTAGCCCGCCATGTGCGTGTTGTTGTTGTTCAGGTGAAGGTCGGCGACGCGGGCCTGGCCGCTTGGTCCAAGGGCCTCGCTCATAACAAGGAGAGCGTACATTGGTGGCGCGACCGTCTGATGATTGTTAACAAGACCGCTCGTACAGCGTTTAACCACGTCAAACTCACCCACATGAACGGCTCAGATCCATTCCACGGAGGAGCCATGAATGACTTGGAGGCACTTGTTAGACATGCACCAGAGTCACGAGAACGCTGACTCACGTTGTAGTACGCCTGCTGGCCACCGAGATGGATCATCGCGTGCGTAAAACCGGTCGATGCAAGCTGCATGCCTAGGTCCAGGTTCCACAGCGCGGCAAGGAACGAGTCGCTGAGGCCAAGGAAGCCGTTACAAGACGCCGTGTTGGTCTCGAGGAGGATGAGAGGCATATTGCTGCGGCGGGCGATCGCGGTCATCTCGTTGTACAGGCTGGCGAAGTGAGTTGCAGACATCTGGCCATGGTGCTGCGCGAAGAGGCCAAAGCGACGAATGATGTCCGGATACTGCTCATCCATGGGCGGGCGCGTACCATCAAGAGCGGGACAGTTGTGTGTAGGATAATGCATGACCACAAGTGCGTTGAGTGCGCTGCCGAAGCGGTCGAGGTAGCCCATATCATTGATAATGCCGTGGTTGCTCCAACCGGTGCTACACTCGCAGAACGCAGGGCCGGCGAGAATATTTGGGTTCTTGATGTTGGGGTTTGCGCGCATCTGGTCAATAACCTGTTGGTACTCCTGCAGTAAAGGGCAACATTGTTAGAATTATCGCTGACAATTGAGCCCAGCTGCAAGGTGCAAGCCTGATTTACCTCCATATATGCTTGCTCGTTATATCCTAGTCAATCGCGTCCATTAGCCGGTCACAGTGAAGACGCAGAGTTGGGGAACTCACCAACGGGTCGCTTGTGATGTTGCGCATACAGGTCTGGCTCGTTCCCTAGATGCCAAGTGCGAAGGAAAGGACCAAGAATTGGCTCAGCTACTTCCGCAATCTCAAGTCGAGCAGGGCTGGTCTGATTCATAGGTAGACCCAGAATCCAGTGGATGTCCAGAATGTCGCTGACGGCGCGCATAGCCTCAAAGATTCCCTAACGGCCGGGGTGAGCTATATAGAACGGCGAGAGGTGTTTGGGTACTTGCCTGGGTAAAAAGTAGCGTAGGTGTGTTGGTCGGGGTGCGTGGGCCGAAAAGTTGCCGCTCTGTAGAGTGTGCGCCGCCACTGATTTCGTCTACCAGGTACGCCTTCTCCTGAGAGTTACCTCCAACCCGCAGGACAGGCGCGCCACCACGCTCCTTCAGCGTCGACATTAAGTTGAGAAATTGAGGTCGAATCCATGACGCGTTGCGGCCGATTACAGCTTCACTGAGGGACATTTCAATGCTGATACCTAGAAATGAACCAGGAACAGGGATTCCGGCCGTAGGATTCCCTCCGTAGTCAAGCTGGACGGGAAAGTCGAGTGCGGGGAGAGGACTAGGTGGGTCGGGCTCTGGCACCGGCTGATCATTATCAGCGCGCCGCCAATGCATGCAACAAGACGATCGTACCTGGAAAGGGTTGTATGCCTCCCAGCCATCGTAAATGTGGCCAGGCGTCGGCCGCGGAACGGGAAATGTGTATGTTGAGACCTGGGCGTGAGCGGCGGATGCACCAGCAAGAAGAAGAAGCGACGAAAGCATGGCAAAACAACGAGTGCAAAGGGTCAATGAGCAATGGAACATCCTCGCATCGTCATCTTGGTTATAAGTGACTGGATGCGGTGGTATGATTTGCTTGGGTGTGCGCACTTGGCCTGCCGCCAAGAACGACGGGGCTGCAGTCGCGGGCCAAAGCAACCCTTTGCGGACATAAATGCATCGAACCGGCTACTAGACTTCCAGCATAAAGCTAATGATTGAAAGCTTTCGAGCCCTTCAGGCCTACTGGGAAGGTTTTGGGCGCCGGTTCGCGGGTGCACAGGCACGGGCATCGTTCTCGGCGAAGCTGGGCGGCGCTGGGCAAACCTGAAAACGGAATGGCATCAGGCCCCTCGACACTCCCCCGAATTACACATGCCTGTTGAGCAGCAGAATTACAGATCGACCTGGCATCGGTAGATGCGTGCAAGCGTTCATCCCGGCTGATGGGTAACGAAGCCTTCCTCGGCAGCAACGGCAGTTCGAACTTTGCACACCCAAGCCATTGAAACAGCTCCGCCCGCAAGGAGCTGCGAATGTGCAGTTCGTGTTAGTGGATTCGGCATTATCGAGCGGTTGGTGTAGTGACTGGTCCATGCCGTCAACAGTGACTGGATACAGAAGCTGTATCAAGTGAGAGCTAGGCACGCACAGGGACCGGCTTCGCCCGCTTCCACCATAGATGACATTCAAGTTAGTTATTACATCTGTGGCAGCGATTATTAACGAAAGATATTTGCTTGAAAAATCTAACGGCTAATCTTTACGGAAAATAGGTACAGAAGTGACAGTGCGAGCTGAGAATCAGCTTCGTTGGGAGTGGTCACGTGACAGTATTCGATCTCCGTTTGAACTGGCAATTATGACTGGGTGAAGGTCGCGTCGCCGAACCACATTTTGAGAAACTTGAACTCAGGACTGGACGTGACACGACGCTCCGGGCCCATGACCAGAGCGTGCTCTTTCCCATTTGAGATGTGTCCCTTCGGCGCAAGCTGCTTCGTCACCCCTGTCTCGAAGAGTTTTACCCCAGTTGCGACAAACTTGGCAGAAACAATCGCGGTGTAAATCCCCTGCGGATCGACTGTCGCACCGTCTACGCCGAGTTTGAACGTCACCTCGACGGTCTTGCCGACGGCCGTAGATAAAATGTAGTTCTCGGGGTACTGTTCGCGGCCCTGCTGGTCGATGACGGACACGTAAATCCCGGTGATGCCACCAAGATCCTCTCCCATCCATTCGCGGACTTTGAGCGAGAGAGACTTGAGGCCTACAGTTGGGTCTGCGTTACGTACACTCATGATCTCGACAGAGTTGGTGAAGTTGGGAGGGATGTCGTTGTAAGCGCTGCTGATATGGAACCGAGCTGTGTGTGTGACAACACCGCTCACGTTGGTGTGAGGTACGCCGATGACGAGAGCACGCTGGTTGGTTCCCGTGCCGCCGACGACGTACGGCGGAGCGTCACGGCTGACGATCATCTTGACCGGGTCGCCGAGCAGCTCAGCGGCAAAGCAGTGATCAATTGAAGCAGTTGAACTGCAGCCGCCAAATGAAAGGAACCCTGAGCAGTGGAACTCCCCCTCCCAAAGGCCAGTGACGCCAGTCCTTGTTCCACCGTTTCCGCTATGACTGCAGTAATCTTGATACGGCGCACGAGTGTTGAGTGACGAGGGTGCGCCGAAAACAGGTAGTGCAAAGAGAGCGACGAGTGGGAACGACGAGGTGAACATACTCGGCGAAGAGTTGAAAGGCACTGCAGGAGACGTGCTGAATGATTTTGATTTTGAGCAGCGCCAAGTGATGAGGGAAGCGCTTGGTGCCGATTGACGGTTGACACCGCTGCGGAGTGCTGCGATCTGATGAAGAACGCCTGTCTGTAACATCGGGCGTCTCATAGCGGCCTGAGGTAAGTCCAAAGCCGGCAAGAGTTGACAAAGCGATGTTTCCAACATCTTCTATGCAAGTAAGTTGGAGCCGCCAGGTAGCCCTCTGTGTGAGTATTAATTTCGCCTAACGGACAGTGCAAATAGATGACATGCCGGATGATATTTAATCCGAGAGAATGAGACAAATCTGAATCACGTCGCGGGATATGATACGTCACGAGTTTGATATTCTCAACATGAAATGTTGCCATGGTGCTGTCCCCCACGTCCGTAGGATGTCCGAAACCCATATGCCGCCTCTTTTGGCTTGTGCTTGCGGTTTTACATGATTTATAATCTTTTACGTATTGTCAGCTACAGTGGGTACAGGGAGCCCAGAATGTGTGGATTACTGAAGATTATGGACTAAGATGAGGATACGATAATCGTCGACCGAGGACAGAGAGCTTTCTGCGATAAAGTCCTCAAGCTTCAGGTCAACTACTCCACCGCGGTTCCGCTTGAGTTCGCACCCTGAATCCATGCAGTCCGTCGCACAATGCTCTTGTTGCCATTGTTGTTGGAGATACGAGTCCTGGGCCAGGTGGTTATTTTTCCGTCAGGCAAATCACTGCGCTCAATTAATCCGTTTGCGCCGCCCCCATCGAAAGAGAAATGTCCGGATTGAACGACGCGGTTAACGTTATTGTTGTTGTTCACCACACCTCCTCCGCGGGAGGTGTCAATTTCTAGTTGCGTCTCATTGCCGTTATGGTTGTCCAGATCCGCCGGGCCTTCCACCTCGTTGCGGTTTGAGTTGTTGTTGATCACACTCTATTTTGTTGATTCCTGTCAGTGACGCCCTCGTGTCAGAAAGTCGCGCGTACCTCACTTCCACCTGCGTACTCGAGCTGATTAAGAATCGATTGATACCGCTCAACACTCGAGCTGTAGTGTTGGTCCATATGCGCCCTAATGAGTTGAACGGCGTCGATCCTCGTCACATTGTGTTGCTCTACCGTGTTTAGACGCTACACTTTCTGTCAGCATGCAGGCAGTTAACCGAAGAGTAGGCATACGTCAAGAATTGTAACCAGCAAGGACTCGGCTCTGATTTGGGCCTCGAACTGTGAGCAGCTCAGAAACTGTTGCGAGCCACGATCAGACCTTCATACCTGGAATATCTCGAGCAACGATGTTACGCGACGGAACATGATACTGATAATCGCGAGGTCTCCCATCGACTCAGCTGCCCTTCTGAGCGTGCCTCTCTCTTGCTTAGCCATGATGGCCTCCGAGAGTTGGGAAAGGGCGCTAATTGAAAGATCATTATGTTAGATGCCATTCAGTGGAAGTGATCGCTCGGATGTACGTACACCGCTATCGCTTCGAGTCGTTCTTGAAGGACCACATCCCTTGGACAGTTCCCGCCGTACGCGAACACAATTGCTGTGAGCGCCGAGAGCTTGCTTCCAAGCTCGATGAAGTCCGCTTGAACGTCTGCAGTACGCTGTAAACGGCACGCATGTCAGTTCCGCCGCGACTCAATGATCCGCGATGGAGATCGAACGTACATCATAAACGTCCCAAACGGCCAGAAACCCGACGAGTGCAGTCTTCAGCGGCAGGAACATATCGGAAGCGTCTTTTAACGTGACGAGTGACTCCTTGAATACTGACATAGCTGTGTTCATCGTTGTCGGTGGTGTCGGCATTTGGATGTGGAAGGCGGGCTGCGGTGTGGGCTT
>Ga0247815_10000960_pt1 | contig 22326 bp, 13 predicted proteins | sample UWRJL194509B1_FD_181014 | JGI IMG/M metagenome (GOLD analysis project Ga0247815, IMG submission 181014) | Plant litter microbial communities from Arlington Agricultural Research Station in Wisconsin, United States - UWRJ-L194-509B-1 | ecosystem: Environmental > Terrestrial > Plant litter >...
GACATATCCAAGATCTGGATCCCCTCCCGTCAGGCGATGGTGGGCAGCGCCAATGGGCCAACGGTCGGGCATGATAATCGCATACACGAGTATCGACACCTCGCGCTCCTCTCCTGGCTCTTACTAGACCTAACCGCCGAACCTCGCAAATATGTCAAGCACATATATTTTCGGAACAACGACAGGTTCTTGGCGTCAGACCTCCACCTTAATCCCGACTGGACGGATTTGACTACGTGGGACATTGATCGGCTGACCGTGGTGCATCGAAAAGACGCGATCAAACTCCACGATGCAGGGATCCGTGCACGTGTGGTGCATAGCCTCAGGGGCTGTGACTTTTTGAGCGAGGCGGAGAAAGAACCGCTCAGATGGCACCGGGGGCAAGATTTAACTGGTCTGCGCGCAGACCACCTAAACTGGTCTGCACATTTACTTCCGATTCCGTGTCACGTCATGCGGTGCTGACTGCGTGGCCAGAGGCTGGCAAACTGAAGAGTGAATGTGACCAGTGGCCATGTATTTATTAGTGTAATTGAACACATATTGATATTTTGGCTTCGAACTCATAGGAATGAAAGGAAATAATCTCTGGGCTCGCGACGGGGTTATCTGAATCTCTGAATCTGAGCTCGTACCTGTCGCACGGCCCTCGCCTATGCTCCGACAGCCAACCCCAGTTATTCCCTCCTCTCCCTCTTTCTTTCATTGCGATGCTCACTTCTAGCACGTACGGTCTGCGCATGAGCCCGGAACCGGACTCTCCGCAGCCTGATCAGCCACCACAGAAGAAGCGTAAACGGGGGGCATCTCCTCGGAGAATACATGACAGCCCAGACCGTCGCAGCCCTAATGCCGCTCCGACTCCGCCACAAGCACAACGAAAGCGTAAGGCCCCAGCCGACGAATTCAGGGTGAAGATTCGCACGGACGCAACGATTGGTGAACAAGGAACCGCTGTAAGTTGACCGCCAGGTGGCAATCACCTTCCGGCGACTTGCAGACTTTATTTCTCACATCGACTGCAACAGGAAGTGTTTTACGCGTTTATACACTGGCTCTGGGGCCTCCTCGACGTTGCAGCTGTTCCCCAGGACCCAACAACCACACAGCGGGCCCGCTTCAACACCCGCTTCGACGACCCGAGCGCAATCTGGGAGCGAAATCAACTCCTCGAGATCGACTCGATTGACGTTCAAAATCTGTCACGCGCGAGCCGGTGGCGAGTCGACAAGGATCGCTCCAATAGCCCGTACGCAGCCATTGCATCGAGAATCCCGAGGAATGTTGTCGAGTACATGTGCCTGCTCCTCACTCGATACGCGCTCGACTTTTGGTGCCCGGATCTTGACGATGACCCGTACTCTGCCTGGAACACGGCGCACCGCTTCATTGCGATTCAGGCCTTCCGTCAAGCCGTAGCTATCTTAGCCTTTGCGCCAACCGGCAAGGTCACCGCAAGGGCCAACGATCTATGGTATCTCACCAAAATCTATGATCATTTCGTGTTCTCGTATATGCGCTCGATCTACTATAAAGAGCGGAGGGAACCAGGTGCACGTGCGCAGCGCCATCTTGCCAACACCGCACGCCAGCGTGTTATCGAGGTTTGTCATTCTTCTTCTGTTGTAATTGTGCGTCTTGTTCTGAACAGACGGCGACAGTGGAACAAGCTGCGTGTCAAGTGGTTCACGGCCGCTGGCTACCCAGCCCGTATGATTGACATGGTGAAAGATCCAGAGGGTGCATCAGATCACGAGGACGGGGAGCGGACCCTCACTGACTCGAACGGGAAGGAGGTCACGGAGCGAGTCGTCTACCGTCGCAAAAAGAAGGGGCGCAACCCGGTGTACGACAAGATGCTTGGTCATGCGGACGATGCAATCTTCGAGGAGGCACAGGTTCGGTCCAAAGGGGCCAAGCCACTCCGCCGGCTCATGCACCCCGACGAAACGCAGATGAGTCGGCCAAGTCTCCCAACCGCTGGCCCTGTCGACTACTTTGCTGTGGACTTCTTCAACAACATGCCCATCACCTTCCGCGCCCGGTTTGCCAACTCCGAGGCTGTCCTACCCGAGACCTTCGAGGAGCTCATTCAGGAGGATCCGATCCCTGACTTTCGGAAATACAATGATGCGAGGTGGAAGCGGAAGCGGGGCGATGCGATCCGAGCCCGTTATCGAATCCCGTCTCACGAGGCCGTTGGGAATGCGGATGATGCTGACACAGAGGATTCGGACATGGATGTGGATGGCCGTGATCATGGCTCGCGCAGGCACAGCACTGGTACCAAGAAGCCAACAGCAGCAGGCGGTGAGCAGCGAGACGACACAATGACAGAGCAGCAGAACGAATTTGCCCGTAAAATGCTTGCGATCACAGACGCACCAGCAACATCAAGCACACCCGGCAGCCGGCAACAAGCCTCATTCTTGCCACCAACACAGCAAGCCATTGCGGGCCCATCTAGTAAGCACTTTCCTTCACTGTCCAGGCGCTGCTATGCGCTACGCAGTATGTTCACACTTGCACCGCACAGCCGGACCAGGCACTGTTGCAGGTGCGGTGACCACGACGCAGCCTCGACGGAGCGGAGGCTCAGTTTCTGGGCACCACACGACTGGAGCGTCGTCATCCCGTGGTGGAGCACCATCGGGTGGCTTGCGTCGTTGAGTGAGAACTAAAGGGACACAAGAGAAAGCAGTACGGCAGTACAGACTGCGTGCAGCAGGCGCAAAACGCGCACCGTCCTGAGGCTGGAACACAAAGGCACTCGATCGAATGTACAACAAACGGGGCGATGTCTTGTATTGACATATTGTATGATAACACGAGAATGATTTTGTGCAGCGAGCGAAATATTGGCGCGGGGCAGGGGTGGCATTAAAGGGTCAAATGCAAAGCCACAACGGGGCAGGGATTGGGTGGACCACTCATGACAACGCAGAGATGAGATGGTAGAGATGAAAGCGGGCCGTCAGTGAACATCACAAGTGTAGCCCGTACCTGTGTCAGGCTGCGATGCGAAATTGCGATGCGCGTCGCGCAAATGCACATGGTGTGGCAGCCCAGGCATCGCACCGCACAGCAGCCGGCATCGCACACTGCGTCGTGTCCTGCATTGCATCGTGACGCGCGAAACCGTTGCGCAAAGGACTGGAACGTGCTCGATTGACGTTCCGAGGGCTGTGCCACATCATTTCTTGAGTAGCAATGCGAGCGCCGCACTGACATCAGGCGGACATATCAACGAGGTCGCATGTTGCCCTTTCCCAATGTGAGTCCAAAATGCGAATGAATAACTCTATGGGAAGGAAGCAATGGGGAGGAGAAGTGGCCAAGTGAGACGGGAGGTGGGAGGTGGGAGGCAGATGGGACGAGGGAGCGAGCGGAAGGAGAAGCAGGTTTGGCGCGGGAGCAACCAAAGTGGCGCGCCGCCGCATCTTGCTTTACACCGCGTTGCGCCTGATCTCCCCTCCCTCCGCTAATCTTTCGTCACCTCTTTTTTCGACTTTTTTCGACATTTTTTCTAGTCAACTACTTGCTTCGTCGTGTGTTGAAATCTCCGCTTTTGTCTTTGCTTGCGCCACACATCGGCAACAAGACTTGTGTCAGTGCTATGCATTAATCTGTACAGACTGACAGGATAATGCGATGCTCAACAAGACACAATGCATGACACCTGCAAAATGAAATGACACTATGTTGTGTTTGGTCTGACCCGTGTGATGAAGTGGAATGCGGCATTGTAAGTATCCTTTTGTGCTGGCAGTTGCACACAAATGTGGTTATTGTAAGGTGGGTTTTGGTTCATGTTCATATCATATCTATACCTTGTAATCAGATGCATAATAGGCCAGACCAGTTTGATACCATCTGGTTTCGACAGGCACTATGTCCCCAAACGGCGGGGTTTTGAGGCACACACATGATGTGAGGAGTGCTTCACCGTTGCTGTTCAGGCTCATCACTTGTGTCTTTATTTGACAGTTTTGACCCTACTTACGGCCGCGGTTCAGTGCAACACAGACAACAAAAACCTCACATGACATCCCAAATGTGCCCTTCGGACGCCTGTACATTGCGGCGTGAGTAATAATGTGCTCGGGCTCAATGAGATAGGTGTAGCCTGAGTACTCTGCCGCCACAACCTGGGTCTGCATGTCGGGCAGCTTTGTATAAGGGTTCTTCTCTGCATCATGTGGCAACAATGGCTTGTGCCCATCAACAAAGAAGAATGTGCGGAGCCGGCCGGCCAAGGGTAAAGTCCAAATAGAAGTGATGCCTCCACTGAGCTTCCTGTCACTCTGTGCGGGGTCGTAGAAGAGGATGCTGGCATTGCCAAGATGTGTTCGAATAGTTGAATAAATGTGCTTGTTCCACATGATCTCTGTGTGCTGCCGAGCAAGATTTGGGAGAACAGTGTTTGGGTCGACAGGAAGTACAAGTGCTGATGAGTACTGGACTGTTGGAGTGTTGAGGTGTGTCAGAAGAGCGGTATACTGAGACAGATTTAGCGGGACCGCCTTGCTCTGTTCAGTGGCCACAGCTTCGTCCGAGAGATTTATGGTCGTGCTGACACACTCGGGAACCAAGACACTGATAAATTTCTTCACAAATTCACTCCCAGTTTGTGAGAGATCCTGCATCTTGTCTTCCATTCGACCACGCCGACAAACCTGACGGAGTTCAGTGAGGTCAAGCTCATCTACAAAGTCTATGAGATTGGTTTAAATAGATTCAATTTCAACTCACAAGAGTGGCGGTTGGTTGGGACTCGAGCCAGGATTCCATTGACCGTCTCGTAGTTAAAAGTGCTGAGTGCACCAAATGGTCCCCAGTGCTTGAGAAGCCTGCCATTGTGCATGGCAAGGTGGTCATTGGGGACTGAAGCGATATTTGGCCAGAGCTGGTGTCTAGTTTGGCGAAATGAGATAAAATGTGTTGTGTACTGGTCGGCAAGTGTACCAGAAGTCTTGAACGAAGTGACAATATTAGATGACAACACAAGATCGGCGAAATTATGTAACAGCAGGCCATTTCGCACATTCCCAGGATTCAACAACCAGATCTCCGGCAGCTTCATGGGAAAAATTATTTCAAAGAGAATGAGAAGCTCATCAGCCGAGAGTGAGCCATGCTCTGCATCACCCAAGTTAAATGGCGGACGAGATACCCAGGACGGAAGGTTGATGTCAGAAATGGCCTGCCGAATCATTTCAATTTGAGCCGGTGAGAAGGTTGGCTCAGCAGCTGGCTGCGGCTCAACATCAATGTAGTCACGGTCCGAAGGATGGGAAGATTCAGCTCGGATTGTTGATGTGTCGTCATTGGGTAAGGACGACACAGATGAAAACGATGAATTTGGAGCCGTAAAATCGCCAATCTCCATGGAATCATCTGAGACAGAGCGTGCACGCAATCGAGAGGCTGTGAGGTGCTCGTCATGGGCTTGACTGTCCGAGCGGAGGGAGGCAAGCTCATCATCGATCTCACTCGTGTCATCAGGGATTTCATACTCTAATGCATGAAGCTCTTTGTCGTAATCAACAAATGATTTGACACGAGCTTTAGTGATTCCAATTGCCCAGAAAATGTGGAGTTGGCTTTGGAGCACACCTTCAAGAAAGTTGTGCATATAGTCCAGCACCAAGGACTCAACTGGGTCCCAATAAGGCAAGAGATGCAGAGGACTCCAGCGAACACCTGTAGATGAGGCCTGTGCCTCTCGAGCTGCGTAATCCATGGAATGCCAGGTTGTTGCTGCTGAACGAACTTCAGCCGCAGTTCGGGGTTCCCAATTCTCCAAGTCCAGTCGCTCAAGATCCGACTGTCTGCACCTACACCATGTGCAAAAGTATGTTGCACTGAAACTCAGGTATCCACAGAGCTTCCGAAGGGCTGGGAGATCGGCAAGAACAGGAAGAATTGCGACACCAACTAGGACACCATTTGGATGTTGGAACGTGGGAATGACCTTTCCAGGCCAGAACGTAAGCAGCTGACAAATTATGGGCTCCGTGAGCTCATTGATTGCAGTGACGTTAGGGCTATACGGTGGTGGCGTCATCCCAGCAAAAAACATGTTCCCAAGCCGGAACCGATGTTCAGGCGGTAGATTCATGCAGACAAGCATGATCGCACCGCAGGACACAACCTTCCCCCCAATTTTGTTACCATATGGGTTGAACCAGTCGATGTAAATGCTAAAAGTGAGATGATGGCGCCCCGATGTCCAGCCATTCTGAAACCCTGTCCACGCTGGAGAATCCCAAAGCCCATACATAGTATCATGTGACGGCACATGATTCCATGACTGCTCAAGCAATGTTTCAACTTCTGGCCGCCCAAGAAAATGTGTGAGCCACGCCTCAAAGTCCTGCGTGCTGTAGAATGCACGTGGAACTTTAATTGGCCCCTGCCGCCGCCGATGGCGCCATGTGTCGAGGGGCTCATTACAGGGCTGCACGCCGGGTGTGATGCAATGAGTGCATTTTGGTGGTGCGTTTTGAATTGAATAAGAGGCATAGCATGCTGGGCAACAGCTCCGGCGCTCAATACTGGGTTCAAGATCAAGCTGTGAGTAGAGGGTGTTCTCGTGCAGTGGAACTTTGGCATCCAGTGGAGGGACAGATGCCCGCGATGCCAGCGTAACAATGAGACCAACAAGACCAAGAACGATGCGGAATACAGTTGCAACCGTACGAAGTGATCTGCGGCTCAGTCCCTTAGATAAACGCAACCAGACAAGCAGCAGTTGGAAAATTAGCACAAGATCTCGAAAATGGGCGATGATTTCTTCAAATTTATGAGTCGAATATTATATGAGCACCATATGGATGCTTACCGGGTGTAATTGGAGGTGTAGCAGTCACTGTCGGGCGCTCAGTGCGACTGGGTGACTGCACATTCCCTGGCACTGGATGACCCGCATTTACAGCGGCTTCATCTCGCTCTTCATGTACTTTGCGAACATCTGCGGACACCCAACGGCCATGGCATTCGACACCGGTGGTGGTATTTAGCCAGGATTGTGTGATACAGACACTACAGATGCAGAAAACGCGAGTCATCTGAGCTAGTCTTAGTCTCTGAAGATTAAACATCATTTCAAGCAACTTACGGAGCGAGAAGATATTGGGTGTATCGTCAGACGGAGCGAGTGAAGGCAACGAACGACAGGTAGCGCAGCGGCGCAGCACACACGCAGCCGCTCGGAAGCGTCGTCGTTCGGAAGCATCCGGGCCGCCACGGGCCGGCTCCACAGCAGACCAGTTTAGGTGGTCTGCACGCAGACCAGTTAAATCTTGCCCCCGGTGTGGATGGCTCTCGGCAGCGGTCATTTTAAGGGCTTCAGGGAAAGTGACAGTCGTGGACATTTGCGCTGCTGGCTGAGTGGCGTACGTGGAGAAATGATAAGGAGGAAACACGATGAACCTCCGTCGAACAAAGCAACCTCCATACAACGGTCATCACGTACCCTTGTTGGGATTGTACATCGCCAACTTGACCCGTCGAACGGCCATCGTAAGCTGGCGCAGCCGGACACAAGACTCCGCGGCCAGTTTTTCATGATTGAAATTCACGGTGACCTGGTTATTGCGCAGCCTGATATCTTCGTGAAAGGCATCGCGAGCATCCTCGACCATGCAAGCAATCAGCATGTCGTGCTGGTGCATGCATTGGACGACCATATCGCTGCTGACCAAGTAACCGCCATCGTAGCAACAGCGAAGAGAGTGCTTCCTCGCGCAATGCATCACCGATTGAAGGTCTCACATTTGAGTTGGGGCCGTGACAACTTGCTGTGGAACCCTACTCAGGCGTACTTGAGTGGCCTGCGTCATGGAATTGATCCATGGGACGATGGTTACGTTCCGGCTGTGCTACTGGCCGACTAGTAGTATCTATTTTCAACTTAATATCGTCCTTGAACCTGACAATACCATTCTTCAAACCGATTTTCACTTTCGACAGTGTGCAATGCACCATATGAGCAGGTAAACCATCGGGTTGCGTACACACGAACTATCGTCAACTCCGCTCAGGAGCGTGAAGAACGCTACGTCAATCCTCGTCACCCGCGAATGCGCACAACCTTGCGCTTGCCCTTCCCTCCACCTATGGCAGGCGGTGCCTCCGCGCCGGGTGTGCCAGGCGTGGCGGAAGGGTTCATTGAGGCCTGCAAAACAGTGAGTTAGCGAGATGCCGGGGAGTGTTGAACGCAGAGCACGGGCACGGGCAGGAGGAGGTAGAGGGAGAGCGAGTGAGTTACTGGCAGCGAGGAAGCCTCGGGTCTGAACGGACGAGGACGCGTGCGTCCAAATGACCCAACACCTACGCAGGAAGCGAGGAGTGGATGGCCCAGAACGGATCCCTTCCATGGTACAGAATGAGCGGAGGGACAGAATAGAACACCGGTCGGAGGAATTAAGCAGCCAATTGAGTGACTATGCCGTGCTGAGGCAGAAGAGGCTCCGAGGGTGCAGAGCCCCCAGCCCCCAGCACGCAATACGTCGATAGCCGAAAGTAGAACCAAATATGAGGCAGGGATCGTCTAGAGAGAGTAAGGACGGCGTGATGGGAAGCGGATATGTTCCGAATCTGACGAGGAAGCAAGGGGCAAGAGCGAGCCAGCGGCGGCCGAAGACTAGACGACCGAGAGCCATGACTCGCCACAACACTACACACAACGTACCTTGACAGCCTCAATGAGCACGCCGCTCTCGATCGCCGGACTATACGGACTCCACCTATCCGCTAGAGAAGGAAGGAGGTCTGCAGGCGGGCGTGGTGCGCGCGGGTTCGGGTTCTTCTTCCGCTCCTTCTCCGCCGTTTTGGACCCAGCTTTGGATTTGACAACTACGGCCTTGGCGTCGGTCTCTTCTACCGCGCTCTTCTTAGGGGTTCGTTCGCGGCCTTCTGTTTCGGCTTTGGGAGGGACGAGCTCAGGCTTCGCAATTTGGATCTGCGCCGCGATGCGCTCAATGAGTTGACGTTCTGTTGCAAGCGAATGTAGAGGGCGAGGAAGCGAGGAGACCGCAGAAGAGATCAGAGTGGATGAGAAGGTCAGTGTTTGATATGACAGTACGAGCGCGGGACGCACTCGTCTTGATGATAGGGTGCACAGGCACACCGTCTTTCTTGAGCAAGACTTTGATTCGTCCGGGGTTCTCCCTGTATGTACAAACATAGCGACCAGGTTAGTAAATGTAGACAGATAAGCATAGGCCAAAGAGGCAGAGTGCAAGGGTAGGGAAGAGGGATACATACCAGTCGCCTGGGTGCGACTTCTGTGTCTCGTGCAGACACGAAAGTCCAAGACGGTGTGCAGCCTCGGCCATGTCGTGCGAGCGTGGGTACCTGTGCAGACCCAGAGCACATTCAGAAAATTGAAGGTTTGGCATGAGTCGAGGTATAACCGAGGAAGTCGCGAGTGTAACAGAGGTAGAGAGCAAGACAAGGTTAGCGAGACTCGAGAAGGAAGATCTCTTGGGAACAAAACGTACCAGACGCTCTTGGAGCGGGCGATGCGGCGCTGAGAAGTACCGTAAGGTCGTTTGGCGTCAATGTACAGCGGATAGACCGACGTCCATCTATGTCATGAATCCAATTGGCCGATGAAATGAAAGATAACAAGAAGCAACGGGAGACGAGAAAGGTGGGAGGAGTGATTAGAGTGGCGCAGGTCGAGACCAAGATCGTGGTGAGCAGCACGAGCATGACGAGCGCAAGCAGGTAGAGGATGGGGACGGGCGAGTAAGTCAAACAGAGTTAAGAGTTGGTCAGAAGAGATCAAAGATGGTCAAGTCAGGGAACATAACGATGATGAGCGTAGTGATAGAGTGGGAGCGGGTCGGAGGAGGAAGTGGCGGCGGATAGCGCGACGATCACGCGACGGTTCAGAATGGCGCGATATAACCCGCCCGTACGCAAGACGACACGCGCATAGTCAAACGCGCCCCGAGTAATGCAATGGCGAATATTTCGCGCGCAATAATCCAGCGGAACCAACCACCGGAGTACAAAAACGCGAGATCATCAGCAACTGGTGCGTACAATAACACGATGCCTGATAAATACGCACTTCTTGTACATCGAGTAATCCTTCTGGCCTTGTACTGCGCCTTCTGGTTTCGCGAATGCACCACCCGCGCTCAAGTTGCCTGGTGCTCTCGCTGCACCACTGCTCCCCGCTGGCACCAATGCGGGCGCATCATCATCATCGTCCTCATCCGAGTCATCATCGGCAAAGGCGCGTGGGCGGTCGTCTACGCCGATCTGCTCGAGAAGCGCTCCGCGTGCGCCAGTGTTGGCCAGGCCGCCGTGCGAGGGCAGAGGCAGATCTGTATCGTCATCGAATTCTTCAATGATAGCGGCGCGCGGTGGCATATTATGCTTTCTGGGTGGGTTGTGAGAGTTTGGTGGGAGATTGTGCTGGAGTAGTCGAGAGGTAGGAGGAAGAGCGGCGAGCGCCGCGCCGGAACTTGCCGTGCGCGTTTTAGGGGTTCACGGCCATGATCAAGAGCTACTTGTGAAGTCCATTGCTTCAGTTCTGGCGCGTGATAGAGCTCGATTGGCCTTGAAGCGGTGCGGAGATCAGATCAGGACATGTGTGTGGCCTGCTGAGTACGAATAAAGCCGCCAGACATGCAGGTCTCGAATCTATGTATATCCTTCGAACACGTCGCTTGCATGATTCACCTCAGCTTGGTGTGTTCGAGTATGCGTTGAATTTTTTGCACGTTCCACATATCTTCCCGTTATAACTCATGACGTGGCATTCTTTCCTCGTTTCAGGCACGGACCAATGCTTTCGCCTATTTTGCAAACTCGACGACGAGCTTATGTATTTTACCCATCAGCCCGTTTTCAACGTTAAGCTGCCAGAAAATTCGCAAGAAAAGCATACCACGCGTTGTGCAAGTCACGAAACTCAGAGCACGATACTGTGGCATTCAGAGACGATTCATGTGTACTCTGGCATAAGGCGGTAGCTCTTTGTTACATGTTTCTTGAATGGTTTGAGCCTACATTTTCTCCAAGCCAACAAGAGGTCCAGTTCTCCCCGTGATGCCAACCGCTGTTCCCAATTGAAACGGAAACACGGTACTTGCCGATCACCATGGTGCAAGGAAGTACAGGCAGGTACATGCGGTAATCAGCAGGCACCCACAGCAGTAGCTCATCTGCTGGACCGACAAGCCAGCTGTCTTTAAGAGTGACGGATTCAAGCGCCACAGCGGAATTCGTGTCCGAGAACATGCGCCGACCTGCCTCGATATCCCAGATGCGGATGGTTTTGTCTTTCGATCCGGACACAATGGATCTACCATCTGAAGTGATTGTCACGGACATCACACGGTCCACGTGTCCTTTCAGCGTTGCAACTAACGTGCCAGCCGACGCGTCCCACAGGCGAACAGTTCTATCATCTGACCCGCTGCAGATGAACCGCCCGTCAGAAAAAAACGTGATCGAGCGCACCCTATCAGTACCATCATTGAAAGTAAGCTCCCGTTTTCCTGTACTAGCTTCAAAGACGCGGATTCCTCCATCTTCTGCGCCAGAGACGATACGAGTTCCATCCGGTGAAAAGCTAATTGAATAGATACACTTGTCGCTGACCTGTAGTGGTGCATATACAGGTATGCCTGTTTCGGCGTACCACAGATATATGCACCCTGTGTCGTCTCCAGCGGCGATAATCCATCCATTGGGTGAGTATGAGACTGTGTACACCGCTCCAGCGCAAAGCAGAGGGCCAACCCGGGCATGCTTGCCTGTCGCAACGTCCCAGATGCGCACAGATTTGTCATATGAGCCTGTCACAAGCCAACAGGAGTCAGGCCGAAACTTGACGGAGCTTAGGCTTTTCATGTGGCCCCATAGCGGCTCGCCGAGTGTCTCTCCTGTTCGCGCATCCCAAAGCCGCAGAGTACAGTCTTCTGATGCTGATGCGATCACGTGTCCATTTGGAGAAATAGCCACCTCCTTCACCGGCTTCTTGTGCCCAATCAGCGGGGGCAGCCGAAGTCCACCAGTTTGTGCATCCCAGAGGCAAACAGAGAAATCATGCGAGCCTGAGACAATGAAATCCCCGCCTGGGGACACTGCCACCGAGTGTATTCCCGCATCGTGCGCCTGTAGCGGCTGAACCATCCGTTGGCCGATCCTGGCATCCCAGATCCGGATGGTACAATCATCGGAGGCTGAGACAATATAACGGCCATCGGGCGCAAATGAGACCGAGTTGACCCAGTCTGTATGACCGCTAAGAACTATTGAAGATACCTTGCTCAAATGCTGGGATAGTATCCAGAGACGCAGTGTGTTGTCGCATGAGGCAGATACCAGAACATGATCATCTGACGAAAATTGAATGCATAGCACCCCGGCCGCGTGGCCGCGCAGAGTGTCAATCCTCTGTCCTGTCTTGACAACCCAAATCACAATGTCTCCATCAGTTGCGCCGGATGCCAGCATGCAGCCGTTGTGTGAGAAGCTGACAGTGGCAAAAAACCTACCTTCGTTGCGCCATAGTTCATCCATCGATTCAGCCGCAGCGAGGTGCCACAGTCGAATTGAGGAGTCGTTGGAGCAGGATGCCAGCACGGTACCGTCTGGTGAAAATGCCACTGCAAGGACCGCTTCCGCGTGACCATTCAGCACCGCAGCTTGGTGGTATGTCTCAGTCTTCCAGAGGCGGATCGTATTGTCCACTGATGCTGACGCGAGCATGGTCCCATCCGGAGAATATGTCACGGAATTTATCGGGCCCGAGTGACCGAACAGCCGTTGTGGGCTAGCGTGAACAGCGAAAGAGGTCCATACGTAAATTTCACCTTTTTTTGTGCCTACAGCAATGCTGTTGCCGTTCGGCGCATATGCGGCCGACCTCACTTGATCATCGCTACTGCACAGAAGGGACAGTTTCTCCTCGCCAGTCCGTGCTTCCCAGATGCGTACCGTACCATCATGTGAGCCTGACGCAATGACGCTGCCATCGGGAGAGTACACAGCCGATCTCACTCCATCATCGTGACCAGTAAGCCCCATGACAAGGCGTCCACCATGTCGATCAATACCAAGCGTGTAGACGGAAACGAGGCCAGTGCAGAGCGGCATGAACATCTGGTATACCATCGAATCCTTGGCTGCAAATGGCAGCGCTGAGAGATAGATCTGCGGTGTGCTCTTCTCAATTGCTTCAGCAGAAGATGTGACGAAAGTGTTGGCGTCGCGGAGAAATTGCGATAGTTCCGGCAGACTGACCTGTGGAATTGTATGATTTAGATAGCACATTTGGCCTGGAATGCCACATACCGTTGCGGAAACAATTAATAGAAGTGCAGCGGCACGCCAGACCTGATTGAGAACGCTGACAACCTCGAGCCAGAAAAGCAGTCGTGGGCAGAAGACGAGGTTAATATCGTGATCTAACTCTGATGGGATCGCCATGGCTCTAAGGTGGTAGACCCACTGGAGGCATGCATACTCGAGGGAAAGCGTTATATAGTCCGGTCTGGTCTCAAGATTTCCGTCGTATGACGTGGAATTCTGCGAGACATTGAAGTGCAGTTGTTGTGACATCACGTGGAGACATCCGCGCGCCAGTACCTCGTCTCCAAGTGTGGCAGCAATACGGAGATGATCTGGTGCTCTGTCAAACAGGTAGTCACGGAAGGACGCGTGTAGAGTGCGCAGGCCGGGCTCATTGTCATCATCAGGAATGTGAACAACAGCATGAAGCCGCGAGATCCCAGCCCGCACGTCCCGTTTTGACCTGTTTAAAAGTTCTGCCAGCGCCGTGACAGACAGCGTCATTCGTGCGGCTAGAAGCGCTGCAAGTAGCAGAAGCATTGCGTGGACACCCCCCGTCGCAGTCTCGTCGGTCGTGGCCGCATCCTCGAGAATCAAGGCATACATTCGGTCAAGAGGAGCTGCAGCGCTGGCAGACAAACCCCTCCGAGAAGATTCGAGCAGAGTCTTGAATTTCATCGCCGCGCAGTCTTTGCCAGCACCCAGAGTATAATTTAGGGCGGTTGTGGCCACAACAAAGAGGCCATCGCACAGTCGGGTGAGCACATCCACGTCTTCAGGAGTGAAATGGGCACACAAATGTGGGCTACTCGAGAGCCTGGTCGAGATATACAGACGGATGTCTGCGGTGACCTGTTCCTTGTTGACGGTGTGCAGGCGCAGAATATTACTGAAAGTGACATCAGAGACGGGCGTGTCCCGAATGTGAGTCTCTGGCCGTGACGTTATCAGAAACTTGACCGGTAGTTTGACATCGGAGCGTGAGAAGGCAACCAAAGCCTCAATCATATCGGAGACAATGCGGTGACTTTCCGCGTCATTGACTTCTGAAGTATTCTGGTCGCCGCATTCATCGAGCGCGTCAATGACAAAGATGATGGGCACCGATGAACTCCGTAGAGCGAGCAGTGGTGTATAAAGCAACTTTTGAACCTGCACACCAACCTGCTTGTGCAAGATATCCGGATCACGGTCGAGCTCAACTGCGAGAGCCTCGCCGAATTCAGTCGACTGGCGCGATAGTAGCTGGGCCAGCGTTGGAATCACGCAGCGTATATCGCGTTGTGAGACAGAACCCGAAGAACGCGAGCAGAAAAAGCTCCCTCCAAGCACCATGAAGATATCCGCATGCGCACACGCGCAGACCGTCCACGCGATAGCGGTTTTGCCCGTACCTGCAAACCCGGTAAGCCAAAAGATCTGCTGTGAGTACGGGTTTATGATCCAGCTCTCGATGTTGCGGAGAATTTGCACGCGCGTGCCATGCATGCAGCCCGACCCAATTTGGGCATCGTAGGCAGCTTTGGGGACATGTAGTTCCTTCAAGGCTGTCGATTGTCAGCAATAATGCCGGTTTTACGAGTTTAGCGACTTGGTCACCTGCGGCAATCTTGTTTCGAATGAAGTCCTGAAACAATACTCGTTAGTCAAAAATCAGCATCTGTGACCCTGAAGCATATATACTGGTGCATTTGGCGTGGGCCCCGCGAAGTTGGTGACCGGGTTGTAATGAACAACTGCACCAAGGCCGGACGGGAAGTTGAAGTTGGGATTGCCATTGACGATGTTTGCCGAGCCGGTGACCATATTGTGATTATGATTATCGTTGTACATGGCGGGGGCGTATCCCCGGCTCGCTGAAGTCGGTCTGGAATCCGTCACCCAGGGTGAGTGCGCGCGAATACGGTCATGACGGTGCCCAGGGATATCTGAACGTTCCGCGGGCATTGCCGGATTGACTTGGTCTGATTGAAGGAGTTCGAGGCGTTCAGTACAGTTGTGTGCAAGAGGCTAGGAAGGACACGTGTCGCACGGTCGGAAAGCGGTAAACAAACAATGCTCGGAGGCAAAGTTGGACTCGGAGCTGAGTGTCAGTCCATTTTGAGCGGCTTGGGCATCATGTCTTCTTTTAGGTCACCAGGTTGCAGCGGTCAAAATCCGATCATCATCGTCGAACAGGCACGGTCATAAATCTAGTCTTGCATGGGAAGACATTTATTTTCGAGTGCCACAATTATGGAGAGTGGCGTTGCACGTGTTATCTTAAATGGGCGGAACGGAGTTTTCTCTGGAGGAGGACGACTCTGGCGTCGTATTTCTCGCCAGCATCCTTCGCTTCTGCACAGTATGCACTCGAACCCCTTCGTATTCGACCACTCTTGCTACTCACTCATGTGCTCATAAAGGGTTCAGCATCTAGGCGTGCGAGACGGTCCAGTCTATGCTATTCCTTTCATCTCCGCTGCCTCTCACGCTCGGTCAGACGAGCATAGTATCCGACTAAATTCATCCGATACCCTCAAAATGTTGAAATAGAAAAGCATGCTAATGATAGAGTACGATTTATTCCACGTTATGCCACAAACGTTCGTGCACATCATCGTCCAAGGTTCGCGCTACTGAGGTCGCATCTGCGCGGGTAGGGGTGTTTCAGCATCGGCTTGCTTCGTAGACACAAGGATGTTCTTCTTGTGCACGGACAAGAATGGTTCAACAATGCACACATTAATATTTCGACGCTGTTGATGTCGCTCAAAGAAGAGTGCGACAGTTCAAGGAGCGAGCTTTGGGCAAAATTGATTGGACGAGGAAATGCGGAGAACGGTTCTCTCGACGATGATGGTGCTTTCAGCGACGAACCAGGACTGACTGCATGTAGCGCTGCGAGCATGAGGAAGCATGTTGTTTGGCGTTGGACGAGCAGCGGACCGCTCATAGATTGCCTGTGGGTGCAAGCAAGTCAGTAACCGGAAACGAGCAGGGAAGACAGCGTGCGAAAGTCCGCAGAAAGCCTCAGGTACCCCAACCAACGCGTCAAAACGACGCTTCTGAGGGTGGAATAAACGGGTCTTGTCATCCGCGGCATGAGGCATGTCTTCGATCATCGCCAGAACGAGCAAGCCCTCCCTGCTACCACTGCCCAACGTCTTAGCGAGCACCTGCGTTATTTGAGCCTTGCTGTCGCCGAGAAGGGGTAAATTCCACACTTTGTTTGCGATTGGCGATCCGTGGTGGGTCACGTGCGGAGACGTGGGCGACCGGTGCGAGCGCGGCATGAGCCCCAATGCGTGGTCTGCGAGACACAGTCGAAGGTTCAATGACCTGGGTCCGACGTTACCATGGCGGCGAAAGGATGAAAACCTTGAGCCAAGTGATTCTGGCGTGTCATTCCGCAGGCTGTGGGAGCGTGGGTTGTACACTGCTGTGCGGGTGACGAGTAGAGCGCGACGGGCTCCAGTGACGGATTGAACCAGGCGTGACATGTCCTCGGTCTAGGTCGGACTGCCGCAAGCGAGGATGTCATGAAGCGGAGCACAGTGGTGTGAGCCGTCGATGGTGCAGGTCCGCACTATTCCGAGGAGCACGTCGAGCGAGGTTGACAGGACCGGACCGACAAGAGGACGGGGATGGAGCGGGCGAAAATGCTGGGGTCACACAGCTGAATGATTGCCTACAATGAGGGAAAGGTCGAGGTGAGCAGAGAGTGACCGTAGTGCCAGTGCGCGCAACACGCATCGAGGAAGGTGAGCACCAGCAAGTCCTGCGTGATGTAGAGGAGCAAAATGACGGGAACTGAGGAGCGGCTGGCGCTGATCCTCACGCTGCCCGCCTGGCAGAGAATCAGGGCGTCGATTGCGGCGAAGTCTGCTGAGAGGTGACGCTCGTGGCCACTGTCGTCGTGTTTGTACATGTACGGCCTGTGCGGTGGTCGATATTCAAAGTTGATGGTCGGCTGTGGCCAGTGGCTCGTCAGGAATAGGCGGCGGCATTAGAGGGTCTATCAATGCGGCGGCCCGGTTAGCGCAATAGCACGAGAGAGGGTTACGCTGATTCTGGAACGCGGGCTGGTGTCGAAATACGCGCAGTCGCAGGACGACGTGCTCCCGTTGTTGATCTCGTCGTTTCTATTGCGCCACAGCAACTAGGCGATGTTTCTTTGGCGCCTGTTTATGGGATAGTCGAATTGACCATGCGCGTCGCGTTATCCTTGTGACCCAACGAGTTGGTGCGAGGACGTCATTCTAGTACACGACAGCGCGGTAGAAGGAAGACGACAATGAGCGGTGGTCATTCTTGCTGGGTCCGTAGGCGAGCGAAGTGCTGTCGGTGAGCGTTCAAGAAGCGGCAGGTCGAAGCATAGATGCCTACAGTTGCGCGTAGTACTTGTGTCCGAGCAGCATTGATGCACCAGCGCCGCGTACTCAGAAGCGTGCCGGCATCGAGCAAGTTGGACCGATCGAGGGTGGAAGCGTGTTTTGTGCGCGGAAGTTCACGAGGGCGAAACAGGAGGACAACATCGGAATAAGCGCTGATGGAGGGTTCCGCGACCCGTATCATTGCCTCAACCGTTGCCTTCCAATTTTCCGACACATATTTGGTCTTTTCCAGTTTCCAAGTAGGATACAGTCATCATTTAGAAGAGACTATATAACAGCCTGTGCGTGCTGGTTGCGACTCGTCATGAGGTGGTTCGTGACCGCCCAACTTTCTCAAAGTTGGTGAGTTGTACCGGTGCATTTCCTTAGCATGTTTACAGCGAACCGGTATACTGAGCGCAACTGAGCGAATAAACCTTCGAAGCCGTTACGTAGGATGCTGTTCCAGTTACTGCGGAGCACTATCGAAATCGGGCTCAAGGATAATCGGTAGGATGGTTCGACCTCCGCAGGGTCTGCCCGAACCGAACAAGCCAAGGATGTTCCCAGGACGGCATCCAAAGCTCCGAAACATCCAAGTCGAGGACATCGAGGTCTGGTCGTCACAATGGAGAAGCTGAACAAGAAGCTGTGAAGACTGGTTGCGGTGTTAGCTCACGGGATAGCCAGTGCAGTTGGTACATACGCGAGAAGGCAAGCAAAGCAGGTCAAGTAGGATGCGACCGAGGATGACAACTGTCGTGACTTGCTCGCGACGGTGGCGAGAAGCGGCTTGGTAGAAGTCGGCACGCTGCCCGGGCAGGCTGGCAGTCCGATTGCGACAAGGCCTGATGGAAGAAAGCTTGTCACCATTGGCGTCGTATTTGTGCCCGTGCCGCCGCGCAGTATTATTGTTCGATGCCCGTGTGGCGGTTGCGGTCCAAAGTTGCCCAACCGCCCTAGCCAGACCTCGTCGATCGATACCAGTTACGCACAAAGCTGACCTGACCATTGAGTTGATGGCCAAACAGATGCAGCGTTGTTGGAGTGCCTGTGAGTGTGCGGCCTCGTCGGCGCAATAGTACCAGCGAGAGTCGCGATGACTCTTCCAGACGTATTCGAGTTACGGTTGTCCTGAACGTACTCGTCGCGTTGGCTTGAGAGTTCCCAAGTTCGATCAGGCGCGCGAAGGCTTCCTGCTGGTACACAGCGGTATTGAAACGATGTGCAGTTGGTGAGCGTTTGGTAAGCGGAGAGTATGATCACGCTCTTTGAGCGCACTTCTGCCGTTCAGCCATGGTCGTATACCGGCGCAGTACACCCCAAAGCGTGCCGGCCTTGATCAAAGTAGAGCGGGCGAGGGTGCCTGCATGTGTCGGGCGCGGAGATTCCGAGACGAAAACAGAAGGGCAAGATTGAAATAGGCGCTGACGGAAGCTGCCTACATCGTTGCTCCGGCCACTGTTCTCATTCTTCAAGTAAGACATGCTCGCAAAGCTAAAGATATCCATTGCTGTGCGGCTCAATGCGATGAATCTGCGAGTCCACTTGCTGCGGGCCGACATGTGCGTGCAGAAGACGGTGGCCCAGTATCGCCGCCAAGTCACTGACGGCGAAGGATTGAACTGCTGCGTGTCCCCTCCGTTTTCAATTCGCCGCTTCCTCTCCCCGCTCCGCCGACCTACGCTTTTAAAAGTCGCCGCATGCGCCAGCTTTGCTTGATCTGGTGTAGTTACATAGGCCCAGTCCGTGGGGGCTGCTTCGGTCTATCCGCGCAATATATTACCGACTAAGGCCTATGACCGACAGCTTGACGTCCTCCAACGGTCAAATGTCACAAATGCCGCAACGAGTTAACTCCAGCTGCGGCTTAGCTAAACCTATGGCGCCTTATGCGCTTACAAGGTGCCGCGACGTCAGCCACCACCTTCACAGCCGGAGATATTGACGGCCGTGTGAAAAATGCTGCCACATGTTGCATGCGGGTAGTGCGGTGTGGTTGCTAGTACAGTCGCTTCGGACAGTGGAGTTTGCTTTGTTTCAAGGCTTGGCATACGCCACACCAGCAACTTCATATATAATGTCCGACGACACATGTAGTCAGAATCAACGTTCTTGTATGGCTTCTTCCGCCATGGGATTTCACACTATTCTCTTTATGGCCCTTGCGTTGTCTCCGCTTGTTTCCTGCGCGAGCCTTTTCAATGACGCTTTTCGCATCGCCACTCGTGCGGCCTCTCGTTTAGATGTCGTGGCCTCTCCTCCTGCCGTCGGATCTACTATGGTGCCAGATTTCACCGCCGCTTGGGATGCAGCCTATGTCAAGGCTCGGGATGCGGTTAGTGCCTGAGTCTGGACTCGACGAAGTTCATCTCTCACGCGTCGTCGTCTCTGTTAGGTCAAGAAGATGTCCGTAGCGGACAAGGCACTGCTCACTGCAGGCCCTGGATTGGGAGGTACGCACGACGAGTACTGTAACTCCCAGAAAAACTGACCGTCTATAGGTGGTGTTTGCAGTGGCAACCTCCTCCCCATTGCCTCCATCGACTTTCCTGGCATGTGTCTTGAGGTCTGTTTCTACCATCGATCTACGGTGCAAGAAATCTAAACTTATGACTTCTTCCGTGTTCAGGACGGTCCAATGGCAATCCGCCCAACTAATCAGGTTCGTCTTCAGGGTGGGAGTGTCGTCACATGCTCCCAACCGCGCTTATCAACATCGCCAGACCACTGCGTTCCCAGCTGGCATCAACGCTGCCGCGACGTGCGTGCTCGTAGCCAATATTGCCTCGCAACAGAGTAATGCTGATATGCTAGACATGCAGGTTCAACCGCGCGCTCATTCGTGCCCGTTCGGCGGCCATGGGCGAGCAATTCCGCGGGAAAGGCGCGAATGTTGCATTCACTCCTGCTAGTATGTTTGAAGCTCTTTAGCTCGGCTGTTTCATAGGATGAGTTACTGACCCGTCTCGTGTTGTTTCCGTTACGTCTCTGCAACCACTACCCAACTGCGCCGCGCGTTTCCTTAGTCAACATGGCCAGAATTCCCACAGGTTCGCAGGTATACATAAACAGCATGGAGATGCTGATTTTATTTTACAGGCGGTCGCAACTGGGAAGGCTTCGGCGCCGACCCTTTCCTCACCGGGTGAGTTAACTTAACACCCCTTGTCTGGCTTCGAGGGCTCGCGTAGGCGTTCGCCGATAGGAGCCTTCCGCTGCTTGTTCTAACGTTTCATAACCGTACTCATCTGTGTCATGCTACAGCGAAGCAGCCTACGAGTGTGTCATTGGCCTCCAGTCTACTGGTGTTCAAGCGAATGCGAAGCATCTCGCCGCCAACGAGCAAGAGCACGCTCGCTTCTCGTCCAACTCAATCATTGATGACCGCACACTGCACGAGGTCTACATGTACCCATTCCTCAAAACCATGATGGCCGGTGTTGCATCGCTCATGTGTGCTGAGAGTAAGCTTATATCTTGTATATTAATATTGTGAGCGAGTATCTGACGCGATGTGCCATTTAGACCGTATCAACGGCGGGTTCGCATGCAGCAGCAACGCCCTTCAGAACAGGATCGTTAAACAGCTCTACGGATACCGCGGCTGTGAGCTACGACCTGAGTTTCAGCTTGCTTGCTGTGCTGATGAGCAACTTATAGACATTCTGTCCGACTTCCTTGCGACGAAAGCAACATCCGATGCTCTCAATGGTCTCGACATGAGCATGCCAGGCAACGCCGCGAACGTCACGTATGCAATCGCTGCTCCCAAATATCTGATGATAGTGACAAGTCGCAGCATCCCAGTTGCAACGGCCGATATCAGTCCCAACGACGTGTCGTTCTTCGGTACGACTCTTACCACCAACGGATTCCCCGCTGCTCGCCTGGAAGAAATGCCCACAAAGATCCTTGCAGGATACTTCCTCCTTAAACAGGATGGCAACGCTGCCTTTAAAGGCCCCAAGTTCTCAGTGGATGTCCGCACCGCTGCTCACGCAAAGGTCGCTCGTGATGTCCCCGCAGCGAGTGTCATTCTCCTGAAGAACAACAATTCTGCTCTTCCTCTCATTAAGACCAAGATCGCCAAGGGCCTTGCAGTTATTGGCAGCGACGCCCGCCCACCGACCAGCCTGGCGCTGATTAGCGCGTGGGTCGGTCTGCAGAACGACGGTGCTCTTGAATTGGGCTGGGTTAGCGGTGCCGCCACATACACAACTTTCTCCTCGGTCAGTGCATTGACGCATAGCGAGGGGCCTTGCTCATCTTCTGTACTTGCCAGCCATCGGAGGCTTTGATTGCACAGTCGGAGACTGATGGTACCACTTTCACAACCGCGTTCGACGACTTCAACCTCCAGAGCGCGGTTGCTGCGGCCACAGTAAAGAGCGCTGCGCTCGTGTTTGTCAAGACGATGAGTGGCGAGGGTCAAATCGTTCCGCCTCTCGAGTCCTCCGTCGACGGCGTCGACCGCGGTCAGGTCGCTTTTTACCAGAGTTCGTCGAATCATTCTAACATATCAAAAGGCGACCGCGACAACATCACTGCGTGGAACGGCGGTGATAATCTCATCAAGGTCATGGCTGCAGTCAACAATGCAAGTGATCTTACCACAGCCCGCTGTCTGGTTGTTGACCCCGTTCTC
>Ga0247815_10000961_pt1 | contig 22323 bp, 13 predicted proteins | sample UWRJL194509B1_FD_181014 | JGI IMG/M metagenome (GOLD analysis project Ga0247815, IMG submission 181014) | Plant litter microbial communities from Arlington Agricultural Research Station in Wisconsin, United States - UWRJ-L194-509B-1 | ecosystem: Environmental > Terrestrial > Plant litter >...
CAACCAGCAAATCACCGACGCGGCCAAGGAAACCAGCCAGAAGATCGACCAGGCCACCAACGCCGCCGGCGACAAGCTGAACCAGGCCACCGAGACGGCCGGCAAGAAGCTGGAGGAAGCCGGCGAGAAGATGCAGGCCAAGGCCAAGGAACGCGAAGCCAAGTAGACGCCCGTCGCGAACGCGGGACAGGCCGCGTTCGCCGGGATGCTCAGCATGGGTTCCCGCTTTCGCGGGAACGACGTTTAGTTGCCGGTCTTCTGCGCCGCGTGCTTGATCGGCACCACGTTGCTGTGTTCCGACGGCGCCGGCGGCGTCGTGTCCGGCGCGCCGCCCAGCACCACGCTCAAATCCACATAGCCGTCGCGCCAGGCGCGCTCCAGATCCTGCTCGATCACCTCCATCGACGTCAGGTGGAAGTTGTCGAAGCCGCGCACGCCGTAGGCGCGGTTGCGGCCATGCGCCTTGGCCAGGTACAGCGCCATGTCGACCAGGTTGACCGCGCGCTCCCACGGCAGCGGCTCGTCGCCCGGCGCCAGCGGGAACGGCGAGAAGCCGACCGACACGTTGACCGAGATGTCATGCTCCTGGTGGCGGATCACCTGCGACGAGATCCCGTTCAGGATGCGGCGCGCGATGTCGTCGACGCCGTGGCGCGGCACCGCCGGCAAGAAGGCGAGGAATTCCTCGCCGCCCCAGCGCACGATCATATCGGTCTCGCGCAACACCACCCGCAGGTTCTCGGCGATCATCTTCAGCACCGCGTCGCCGGCGGCGTGGCCGTAGTTGTCGTTGATGTTCTTGAAGTGGTCGACGTCGAGCAGGAACAAGGCGCCGACGATGTCGTCGCGGTGGTGCGCGCGTTTCTCCTGTTCCGGCTTGAGCGCGGCCAGCGTGTTGATGCCGCGCATGAAGTCCTGGAAGTGGCGGCGGTTGTACAGCGAGGTCAATGGATCGAGCGTGGACTGCGCCTTGAGTTCCATGTTCTTCACCTCCAGCTGGGCATTGGCGTGCCGCACCTTGCGGTACAACAGCCCGACCACCATCGACGCCAGCGCGAACACCAACGCCAGCAGCCACCACACGCGCTGCTGCAAACGGCGGTTGTCGATCTCCGCACCCTTGACCTGGTTCTCGCGGCTTAGCAATTCGATCTGGCGCTGCTTCTTCTCGGTCTCGTATTTTTCCTGCAGCTCCAGCACCGCCTGGCGGCGCTGGGTTTCAAATAGTTCGTTCGACAGCGCGCGCTCGCGGTGATAGGCCACCACCGCACCGGGCAGGTCGCCGACCCGTTCCAGCGCCTCGCCGTATTCGCGCATGGCCGCCTGCAGATCGGGCTTGTTGTTTTCCTGTTCGTAGCGCGCCAGGCCGGTCTCGTACTGTTTCTTGCCCTCGGCGACGCGGCCCATGCCCATATAGGCCTGCCCCAGGTTGATGCGCGCCGTGGCCTCGATGGATTGATCCTGGGTCGCCAGGCTGGAACGCAGCGACTCGGCCGCGTACTGCGCCGCGCGCGGATAGTCGTGCTGCTTCAGATGGATGTCGGCCAGGTTGACCAGCGTCTTGCCGACCATGCGCTCGGCGCCCATCTTGCGTTCCAGGTCCAGGCTTTGCAGCAGCGCGCGCATGGCGCGCTTGGGCTGGCCGGAGTCGATGGCCAGGCCGTACTCGGTGTTCTTGGCCATCGCCATGCGGCCGGGGGACTTGATCTTTTCGGTCGCCGCCAGCAGCTCGTCGAGCGAGGCCGAGGACTTGTCGTATTCCTTCATCTGCGTATACAGCTTGCTCAACGCGTTGAGCGCGGCCAGCAGGCTGACCGGATCGTCCGTCATCGGCCGCGCCATGTCGACCGCTTGCTGCAGCTTGAGCAGCGCGTCCGGGAAGTTGGCTTGCTCGGCGTAGGTCTGGCCGGCGGTGATGGTGGCCTGCACCCGCAGCGGGGCGTCGCTGGTGGACATGGCCAGCTTTTCGGACTCGAACGCCAGTTGGTGCGCGGCCGTGACGTCGGCCCGCGCGAACAGCACGTAGACCTTGGCCAGCATGCCCTTGGCGACGATGGCGTCGTCGTGCAGCGTTTTGCCGTAGGCGATGACTTGTTCGGCCGTTTGCAGCGCGATGTCGTTGCGGCCCAGGCGCATCTGGGTGGCGCTGATCTGGGTCAGGAATTCGGCCTGGACGCGGGGCGGGGCGGAGACGGTTTCAGGCTGCAGCTGTTGCAGCTGCAGCAGCGCCTTGTCGGGCACGAAGCGGCCTTGCTCGCTGATGTCGAGGATGCGTTCGGCGAGCGGCTGCTGGTCCTGCGCCATGGCCGGCGCGAACGCCAGCGCGACCGCCGCCGCCAAGGCGCGCCGCTTGGTCCACAACCGCCAGCCATTTGTCAAACCCGCCAACTTGACTCCCCAAGGATCGCATTGCAATGTCTAGACAATTATATGCGTGTTGCAGACGGGAACGCCCCTAGCTCAGCGATATTTTCCGTCAAAACGCACACAATGATGACGATAAAGTTAACTTTGTTTTAGATGGCGTCACGCCGCGAGTTGCTGCAGCAGGTAGAGCCGCTGGTACAAGCCGCCGTCGATTTGCATCAGCTGTTCGTGCGGGCCGGCCTCGGCGATGCGGCCGTGATTGAGCACGATGATGCGGTCGGCGTCGCGGATGGTCGACAGGCGGTGGGCGATGGCGATCACGGTGACCTTGCCGCGCAATTCGTCGAGCGCGACTTGCACAATCTGCTCCGTCTGCGAATCGATGTGCGAGGTCGCCTCGTCGAGCAGCAGGATGCGCGGCCGGCCGGCCAGCGCGCGGGCGATGGCGACCAGCTGTTTCTGTCCGACCGACAGCCGCGAGCCGCCTTCGCCCAGCGCCGTGTCGTAGCCCTGGTCGAGAGCCATGATGAAGTCGTGCGCGTGGGCGGCGCGGGCGGCGGTCTCGATCTGCGCCTGCGTCAGGCCACGGCCCATGTCGATGTTCTCGCGCGCCGACGCGGCCAGCAGGAACGGGTCCTGCGGCACCAGGCCGACGTCGGCGCGGAAGCGGTCGTTGTCGATCTCGTCGAGCGGCATGCCGTGCACGCTGATGGCGCCGTGCGGGGCCGGGTAGAAGCGCAGCAGCAGCGACAGCAGCGTCGACTTGCCGCTGCCGGTGTGGCCGACGATGCCGAAGAAGGCGCCCTGCGGGATCTCCAGCGACAGGTCGTGCAGCACCGGGTGGCCCGGGTTGTAGGCGAAGTCGAGGTGGCGGATGGCGACGGCGGGGGCGTTGGCTTGGTCGACGACGGGCTTCGCGGCGACGCGGCTGTGCAGGTGTTCCTGCGCCGCGCCTTCGTCCAGCAGCGCCGCGACGCGCGCGGTGGCCACCACCGATTGCTGCAATTGGCTGAACTGCATGGTGATCTGGATCAGCGGCTCGATCACGCGCGCCAGGTAGCTGATGAAGGCGTACAGCACGCCGACTTCGGTGGCCGTCATCTCGCGCTGGCCGAACATGAAGATCACCGCCGCCAGCAAGATGATGTTGAACATGTCCAGCGCGGGGCGCAGCAGCCAGGCGTTGGCGCGCAGCTCGGACAGGCGCGCCGTGTAGTGGTCTTGATTGGTGGTCGCGAAGCGCGCGCCGAAGCGGGCCTCGGCGTTGTTCGCCTGCAGCACGCTCATGCCGCCGATGGATTCGGCCATCTGGCCGTTGATCTCGCTGCGCAGCGCGCGGGCGCGGGTCACGGCCGGCGCGCTCCAGCGCTGGTACAGCCAGACGATCAGCAGCACAGCCGGCAGCAGCGCCAGCACGATGAACATCAGGCGCCAATCCAGGAAGGCCATGGCGCACATGGTGCCGACCAAAACGATGGTCGAATCGAGCATCACGAACAGCACCTGGATGTACAAGGTCTTGACCGCCTCGGTGTCGTTGGTCACGCGCGACACCAGCTGGCCGGTGATGGCGCGGTCGAAGAAGGCCATCGGCAGCAGCAGCACGTGGCGGTAGACCATCTCGCGCAGCCGCATCACCGAACGCATCGCCAGGCCGGACAGGCGCACCAGTTGCAGGTAGCGCAGGCCGCTGGCGATCCAGCCGGTCAGCACCAGACCGGCCAGCAGGCCTGCCATGCGCGGCCAGTCCAGGTGGTGCGGCAGCAGGTGCTCGTCGATCAGCGCCTTGCCCATGATGGGGCCCAGCACCTCCAGCAGCGCGGCCAGCATCAGCCACATCACGGCCCAGCCGAGATGGTGCTGGTCGGGCAGCGCGGCGCGGCGCAGCAGGGAGAACGCTTGCCAAGTCTGGCGGCGCGGAGATGTTTCGTCGGGCTTAGAGAGCATCGAGACTGGCTTCCAATTGTTGATAGCGCCACTGGCTGGCGTACCAGCCGTCCTGCTCCAGCAGTTGTTCGTGGCTGCCGGTTTCGCTGATGCGGCCCTCGCGCAGCACCACGATCAGGTCGGCGCTGACGACGGAGCTGAGGCGGTGGCTGGCGATGACGGCGCTGCGGCCGGGGCGCGCCTGGCGCAGTTCTTCGAGGTGGCGCAGGATCTGGGTTTCGGTGCCGGTGTCGACGGCGGACAGCGCATCGTCGAGCAGCAGCAGGTCGTTGTCGGCCAACAACGCGCGGGCGATGGCGACGCGCTGGCGCTGGCCGCCGGACAGCGTGATGCCTTTTTCGCCGACTTGGGTGTCGTACCCTTGCGGGAATTTGAGGATGTCGTCGTGGATGGCGGCCAGGTCGGCGGCGTGTTCGACCTGCGCGCGGGTGGCGTCGGGACGGGCCAGCGCGATGTTGTCGGCGATCGAAGCGGAGAACAGGAAGGACTCCTGCGGCACCCAACTGATGGCCGCGCGCAGCGCTTTCAGTTGGTACTCGGCCAGCGCGTGGCCGCTCCACTGGACGCTGCCCGATTGCGGCGTCAGTTGGCGCAGCAGCACCCGCAGCAGCGTCGACTTGCCGCAGCCGGTCGGGCCGACCAGGCCGAGGGTCTGGCCGGGTTGCAGGTCGAGCGTGATGTCGCGCAGCGCCGGCGTGGCTTGGTCCGGATAGGCGTAGCCGACGCCGCGCAGCGACACCGCGCCCGGCGCCACGGCGGCCAGCGTGCCGTGGTCGTCGATGGCCAGCGGCGCGTCGAGCATCGGCTGCAGGCGCTGCCAGGCGGCGCGTCCGCGCTCGATCAGCGACAGCACCCAGCCGGCGGCGAACATCGGCCAGATCAACTGGCCGAGGTACATGGTGAAGGCGGTCAGCGAGCCGATGGTCAACTGGCTGTTCCACACCAGATAGCCGCCCAGGCCCAGCGTCAGGCCGGCGGCGGCGGTCAGGGTCAGGCCGACGGCCGGCTCGTAGGCCGCTTCCCATACTTGCGCGCGCAGGCTGGCGTCGGACGCCTTGCCGGCCAGCTTGGAGAATTGATCGGTGCTGCGTTGTTCCAGGCCCAGCGCGCGCAGCGTGCGCACGCCGGACAGCGTTTCTTGCACATGGTCGTTCAAGGCGCTGAAGCGCTTGAGCGAATCGGTGGAGGCGGTATGGATATGGCCGGAGATATACCAGAACGCCCATCCCATCAACGGGAAGGGCAGCAGCGCGACGCAGGCCAGGCGCCAATCGACGCCGAGCAGCATCACGCCGAGCACCATCACCAGCGTCAGGGCGCCGTCGAAGCCGGCCAGCATCGCCTCGCCGGCGGCCATCTCGATGGCGTCGATATCGTTGGTGGCCAGCGCCATCAGGTCGCCGGTGCGCTGGCGCTGGTAGAAGGCGGGGCCTTGCAGCGTCAGGCGGGTATATAAGCGGGTGCGCAGCGAGACGCCGAGCCGGTAGGCGGCGCCGTACAGGATCTGGCGCCAGGCGACGCGCAGGAAATAGATGCCGGCGCCGATCAGCAGCAGCGCGCCGATCTCCCTCAGCAGCGCGTCGCCGGCCAGGGTATGGGCGGCCAGGCCGTCGATCATGGCGCCGACCTTGCGGGGCACCCAGACGCTGAGGGCGGCCACGCCGGCCAGCATGGCGCCGGACACGATATAGGCGCGACTATGCTGGCGTACGAAACCGCCGATCAACCTTGATAAAGTAGACATGTTGACTTAGAAAGCGTGTAGCCCGCTAGGATACAGCATGCGGCGAAACTCCGGGGTCAGGTCCAAAAACTGGACACGGGCTCTACCGTAGCGACAGCTACGGTAGAGCCCGTGTCCAGTTTTTGGACCTGACCCCGGAGTTTATTTCTTGGGTTTGGCGGCGACCGATTTCAGCTTGGCGCTGGGCTTCGGCGGCGGGGCGGGGAAGCTGGGCTTGACGGGCACTTTGACTTCGATCGGCTTTTCGGCCGCCGTGATCGGGGCGGCGGCCGGCTTCGGCTTGGCCGGCGCCTTGACCGCTTTCGGCGGCGCCGGCGGCGACGCGACCGGTTCGTTGGCCGGCGGCGTTTCGGCCTTGGCGACGATCGCCGGCGCCGCCGCGCTGACCGGGTTGACGGCGGCGCTGACGGCGGCCGCCAGCACCGGCGGCGTCTTCGGCGCCACCGTGGCCGGCGTGGCGGCCAGCTCGGTCACCCGCGTCACCTGTTGAATGCCGCTTTGGGTACTTTTGATCAGCTCGCTCTGCGCGGCGGCGGCGATGCCGGCCAGTTCGCGCCCGTACGCCAGCAGCTTGTCGAGGCTGGGCGGCTCGGTGACGCCGCGGCTGAAGAACGCCTGCGGCTCCGTCAGCAGCTTGGCGACGGCGGCCGACGATTGCTCGACCGAGGCGCGGCCGGCGCTGAGGTTCAAGGCGAGGATTTTCTCGGCGCTGGCGACCGCCGTGCTGGCGAAGGTGTTGAAAATCTGAAACTGGGCTTCCAATTGCGATTTGGCGGCTGCGGAAAACTGTTCGGTGATCGAAGACATGGTTTCTCCTGAATGATGCAACGCAATAAGATCATTCTAGCGGCGAACATCCTGCTTGGAAAGTTATTTTTTCCGCCACTCATCCGTTCCGCGCGCCCTCAATAATTGCCGTATCCGGCGGAACCTGTCTACAATCGGCTTACCTCAACAACGCCGGGAGTCCCGATGGATGTCGTCATCCGCAACGCCAACCTGGTCGACGGGCAACAAGGCGTCGATATCGCCATCGAACACGGCCGCATCGCCGCCATCGGCCCCGCCTTGGCCGTGACCGCCGGCCGCGAAATCGACGCCGGCGGCGACCTGGTCAGCGCGCCCTTCGTCGACGCCCACTTCCATATGGACGCCACGCTGAGCTACGGCTTGCCGCGCGTCAACGCCTCCGGCACGCTGCTGGAAGGCATCGCGCTGTGGGGCGAGCTGAAACCCGAGCTGACCCAGCAGGCGCTGGTCGAGCGCGCGTTGCAATATTGCGACTGGGCCGTGGCGCGCGGCCTGCTGGCGATCCGCACCCACGTCGACGTCTGCGACGACCGCCTGCTGGCGGTGGAGGCGCTGCTGGAGGTCAAGCGGCTGGTGGCGCCTTATATTGATTTGCAACTGGTGGCGTTCCCGCAGGACGGCGTGCTGCGCGCGCCGACCGCGCTGGCCAACCTGAAGCGCGCGATCGCGCTCGGCGTCGACGTGGTCGGCGGCATTCCGCACTTCGAGCGCACCATGGCCGACGGCGCCGAGTCGGTGCGCATCCTGTGCGAGTTCGCCGCCGACAAGGGCTTGATGGTCGACATGCATTGCGACGAGTCGGACGATCCGTTGTCGCGCCACATCGAGACGCTGGCCTATGAAAGCAACCGCCTCGGCCTGCACGGCCGCGTGACCGGCTCGCACCTGACGTCGATGCATTCGATGGACAACTATTATGTCAGCAAGCTGTTGCCGCTGATCCGCGAGGCCGGCGTGGCGGCGATCGCCAATCCGCTGATCAATATCACCTTGCAAGGCCGCCACGACACCTATCCCAAGCGGCGCGGCATGACCCGCGTGCCGGAGATGCTGGCGGCCGGCATCCCGGTCGCGTTCGGCCACGATTGCGTGATGGATCCGTGGTACAGCCTGGGCTCGGGCGATATGCTGGAGGTGGCCCACATGGGCCTGCACGTGGCGCAGATGACCGGGCAGGACGCGATGCGCGCCTGCTTCGACGCGGTGACCAGCGTGCCGGCCGCCATCCTCGGCCTGAAGGATTACGGCGTCGCGGTCGGCCGCCACGCCGACTTGGTGCTGCTGGACGCGGCCGATCCGGTCGAGGCGATCCGCCTGCGCGCGGCTCGGCGCATGGTGATGCGGCGCGGCGTGGTAATCGCCGAGTCGCCGCGCGCGCATGCGAAGCTGAGCTTGCCGGGACGGCCGGACGGCGTCGACTTCCGCCTGAGCCGCTGACGGGTATGGCTTGTGCAAGCGGGCGAAATACATGACAATCGAACACTGTTAAATCGGCCTGGAGTTACCTTGAAAGAAATCGCCATCCGCCCCGCCACGGAAGCCGACTTCGGCGCCATGTGGGATATCTTCCAGGAGCTGATCGCCAGCGGCGACACGTTTTATTTCGCCGCCGACACCAGCCGCGACGATTGCCACGCGTATTGGTTCGGCCCCGGCGTGCAATCGTTCGTCGCGATCCTGAACCAGGAGCGGCTGGTCGGCATGTACCGCCTGATCGCCAATCAGCGCGATCGCGGCGCGCACGTGGCCAACGCCTCCTTCATGGTCAGCCCGGCGGCGCAGGGCGTCGGCGTCGGCAAGCTGCTCGGCGCCGATTGCCTGGAGCGCGCCCGCGCCGAGGGCTATCTGGCGATGCAGTTCAACTACGTGGTCAGCTCCAACATGCCGGCCGTGCTGCTGTGGAAGAAGCTGGGCTTTTCCATCGTCGGCACGCTGCCGCGCGCGTATCACCACCAATACCTTGGCTACGTGGACGTCTACGTGATGTACCAGTTGCTGGAAGATCCCTCCCATTGGCCCGACGCATGAAAATACTCGACACCGAACGCCTGACGCTGCGCACCATCGAACCCGGCGACGCGGCTTTTTATTATGAACTGGTGACCGACCCGACCTGGTTGGAGCATATCGGCGACAAGGGCATCCGCAGCGTCGAGGGCGCGCGCACCGCGATCATCGACGGGCCGTGCACGATGCAGGAAAAGTACGGCCATTCGCTGTACGTGATGGAGCGCAAGAGCGACGGCAAGCCGCTGGGCCTGTGCGGTTTGATCAAGCGCGACAGCCTGCCCGACGTCGATATCGGCTACGCGATCCGGCCGGCGTATTTCGGCCAGGGCTACACCTATGAGGCGGCGGCGGCCGTGGTCCAGCACGCGCGGGTGCAGTTGCGCATGAAGCGCCTGCTGGGCATCACCTCGCCGGCCAACACCAGCTCGATCAAGCTGCTGGAGAAGCTGGGCCTGGTCTTCGTCGAGAACAAGGCGCTGCCGCCCGATGGTCGTTCCACCAATATTTACAGCCTGGATTTCCGGCCGTTGTTGTAGGGACGAAAATCGCGGGCGTATGCCGTTTGTGGCATTGGCATTTGTGCGCGCCGGGCGCATGATGGAGAGAAATCTTTGCCAAGGAGGAAACCATGAAACTCGCGAACCTGAAGATAGGTGTACGTTTGGGATTGCTGGGGGGCTTCTTCTTCGTCGCGCTGGCGGTGGTCGCCACCGGCGGCTGGCGCGCGCTCGACAGCGGCAACGTCCGCAGCGCCGAGGCCATGGCGCGCGCGGTCGCGCTGAGCCAGGCCATCGACACGGCGCGCGGCGCCCAGGTCGAATTCAAGATCCAGGTGCAGGAGTGGAAGAACATCCTGGTGCGCGGCAACGATCCGGCCCAGCTGGAGAAGTACACGCTGGCGTTCGTCAAGGGCGGCGAGACCACCCGCGCCGAACTGCAAAAACTCGACAAGCTGCTGGACCGCTTGCAACTGCGCACGCCGCTGGTCGACGAGGCGATCGCCACCCAGAACCAGCTGGTGGCGCATTATCTTGAGGCGCTGAAAAAATACGATGCGGCCAATCCCGAAAGCGCCCACATCGTCGACGCGCTGGTCAAGGGCATGGACCGCGAGCCGACCAAGAAGATCGATGACATCGTCGCCTTCATCGGCAAGGAGTCGCAGCGCCTGATGCTGGCGATGGAGGAGGGCAACCGCGCCGCGCACGCCCAGGCGATGCTGATGATGGGCATCACGCTGGCGATCACGCTGGTGGTCGGCGTGGTCACCGTGGTGTGGCTGATCAAGAGCATCACCGTGCCGCTGCAGGAGGCGGTCGGCATGGCGCAGACCGTGGCGGCCGGCGACCTGCGCAGCGAGGTCCAGGTCAGCAGCACCGACGAGATCGGCGAGCTGCTGGGCGCGCTCAAGCTGATGCAGCACAACCTGGGCACCATCGTCGGCAAGGTGCGCAGCGGGACCGAAACCATCCACGGCGCTACGGTCGAGATCGCCGCCGGCAACCTCGACCTGTCGGGCCGCACCGAGGAACAGGCCAGCTCGCTGGAGCAGACGGCGGCGGCGATGGTGGAGCTGACCACCACCGTGCAGCAGAACAACGCCAATGCGGCCGAGGCCTGCAAGCTGGCCGACACCGCGTCCAGCGTGGCGGCCAAGGGCGGCGCGGCGGTCGAGCAGATGGTGCTGACGATGGGCGAGATCAACGACAGCTCACGCAAGATCGTCGACATCATCGGCGTCATCGACGGCATCGCCTTCCAGACCAACATCCTGGCGCTGAACGCGGCGGTCGAGGCGGCGCGCGCCGGCGAGCAGGGACGCGGTTTCGCGGTGGTGGCGTCCGAGGTGCGCACCTTGGCGCAGCGCTCGGCGGCGGCGGCCAGGGAGATCAAGGCGCTGATCGGCGACTCGGTCGGCCGCGTCGAGCAGGGCAGCCGGCTGGTCGGTCAGGCCGGCGAGACGATGGGCGAGGTGGTGGCCAGCGTGCGCCGCGTCACCGCCATCATCGGCGAGATTTCGGTGGCCAGCGGCGAGCAGCGCGACGGCATCGAGCAGATCAGCATCGCCATCAGCCAGATGGACAGCGTGACGCAGCAGAACGCGGCGCTGGTGGAGCAGGCCGCCGCCGCGGCCGACGCGCTGGAGCAGCAGGCGGCCGGCCTGGCCGAGGCGGTCAGCGTGTTCAAGCTGCATGAGCGCCATGAAGCGAAGCCGGCCGCGTTGCCGCCTTCGCCGCGCCAGAGGGCGCTGATGATAACGCCGGCCTAAGCGCGCGCCGTTTGACGCGCCTCAACCAGGGGCGCGGACGACGCTAATATGATTCTCTCTTCCGCGTGCACCGGAGAGGGATCAGCATGAACAATTTATGGCCGCTGCTGGCCGGCGTCGCGCCTTGCCTGCTGGCGCTGTGGTACGGCTGGTGGCGGGCGCGCGCGCTGCGCCAGCGCTGCGCGCGGCTGCAGGCCGAGCTGGAGGCGCAGCACGACACCGAGCGGCGGCTGGAGTTCATCGCCCACCACGACAGCCTGACCGGCCTGCCCAACCGGCTGCAGTTCCAGCGCCAGCTGGAGCACGGCGTGGCCTACGCGCGCCGCCACGGCAGCCTGCTGGCGGTGCTGTTCGTCGACATCGATCTGTTCAAGGACATCAACGACAGCCTGGGGCACGACGCCGGCGACCAGGTGCTGGCGCAGTTCGCGCAGCGGCTGCGCCAGTGCGTGCGCGAGGTCGACACCGTGGCGCGCCAGGGCGGCGACGAGTTCATCGTGCTGCTGACCGAGCTGCGCAACGGCCAGGACGCGCAGCAGGTGGCCGACAAGATCGTCGCCGCGATCGCCGCGCCGTTCAGCGTCAACGGCGCGCCGCTGTCGGTGGCGGCCAGCATCGGCGTGGCGGTGTACCCGGACGACGACGAGGACATCGAGGCGCTGGTGGAGAAGGCCGACCTGGCGATGTACGCGGCCAAGCAGCGCGGCCGCGGCGCCAGCCTGCGCTTCCTGCCCAGCATGCAGGCCAAGGCGTATTCGCGGCTGATCCTGGAGACGGCGCTGCGCCACGCGCTGGAACACAACGAGTTCATCCTGACCTACCAGCCCAAGCTGAACCTGACCCGGCGCAAGATCACCGGCGTCAAGGCGCTGCTGCGCTGGAAGCATCCGGAGCTGGGGCTGGTGATGCCGCTCGATTTCCTGCCGGTGCTGGAGCAGAGCGCGCTGATCCTGCCGGTCGGCGCGTGGGTGATGGCGACGGCGGCGGCGCAGGCGCGGCGCTGGATGGAGCTGGGCCATCCGCTGACGGTGTCGGTGCACCTGTCGCCGCGGCAGTTCCATCAAAAGGACATCGCCGACGTCTTCGCCGCGATCCTGGAGCAGGCCGGCGTGCCGGGCGACCGCATCGAGCTGGAAATCACCGAGAGCATGTTGATCGACAAGAGCCAGAATTGCGAGGCGGTGCTGCGCCGCTTCAAGCAGATGGGCATGCGGATCTCGATCAGCGATTTCGGCAGCGGCTACGCCTCGCTGAATTATCTGCGCCGCTTCCCGGTCGATGTGGTGAAGATCGACAAATGCTTCGTCGACGAGCTGCGGCGCGGCAAGCAAAAGGCCGGCAAGGACGATGGGGCGATGGTGCGCGCCATCATCGCGATGGCGCACACGCTGGACATGCAGGTGATCGCCGGCGGCGTCGAGACCGGTGACCAACTGACCCAGTTGACGGCGATGGGCTGCGACGAGGCGTTCGGCTTCTGCCTCAGCGCGGCCGTCTCGCCGGACGAGGTGGAGGCGCTGCTGGTCGGCCACTGGCGCCGGGTCGAGCTGCTTACTTCTTGAAGAACCAGGTCAGCGGCAGGTGCGCCCGCGCCGCCCACGACTTCTCGTTGTGGATGCCGCCCTCGGCCTCGTGGTAGTACAAATCCTGGTTCAGCCGGTAGCCCTTGGCCAGCATGGCGTCGCGCATCTTGCGCGTGTCCTCCAGGCCGTCGCCGCCGGTGCCGGCGTCCAGGTAGAACTTGACCGGCTGGCGCGCCGGCACGTTCTTGAGAAAGACGCCGTCGTTCCACCAGAACGAGCTCGATACGCCGCCGGCCTTGGAGAACACCTCCGGACGCTTCTGCGCGATGTAGACCGAGGCGATGCCGCCCAGCGAGGAGCCGATGATGGCGGTGTGCTCGCGGTCCTTCAGCGTGCGCAGGTTGGCGTCGGCCCACGGCTTGACGGTGTCGACGACGAAGGCCATGTAGGCGTCGAGCTTGCCGCCGCCTTGCCTGGCGTCGCAGCACGGCGTGTATTCCGCCACGCGGTCCTCGGTGTTGTCGATGCCGACCACGATGGCCGGCGCGATGGCGCCGGCGGCGATCAGCTTGTCCATCGTCGTGCCGATATCCCAGGCCACGCCGTATGAGGCGGTGGTGGCGTCGAACAGGTTCTGGCCGTCGTGCATGTACAGCACCGGGTAGCGCTGTTGCGGATGGTCGTCGTAGCCGGGCGGCAGGTAGATGCGCAGCTTGCGGCGGTTGCCCAGTTGCGGCGAGGCGAATCCTTCGACGATGCGGATGGCGCCGGCCGGCGCGGCCGCCACCACCGGCGCGAGGTCGAAGCTAGGGATGGGCATCACGCGCATGCCGTGGATGTCGAACTTGTTGGACGCGCCCTTGACACCGCCCGCGTCGGCGTAGGTGGTGTTGCTGCGCAGGTAGCTCATATTGTAGAAGTCCTCCAGCTCGATGCGGTAGCCGCCCGGCTTGAGCATCGCGCGCAGCGGCGTCGAATACGCCGGGCCGGCGTCGGCCGGCGAGTGCGGCAGCTGCACCACGCCTTCGGCCACCACCTTGCCGTCGGCGTCCTTCAGGGTCATCCACTTGACGCCGCCGCTGATGCCCAGGTTGATCTGGTGCGCGGTGTTGCGGTACTTGATCTGCACCGCGTAGGCGCCTTCGCGGTCGACCTTGAATTCTTGCGCGAAGGTGTCGGCCGGCGCGCCCCAGCCGGATTTCGCGACCGCGATGTCCACGCCGCCGTTCAGGCAGACCGGCGCGCTGTGGTGGCTGCGGTTGCCGGAGCGGGCGTACATCGCCTCCACCGAATAACACAGGTTGGCCTCGGGCGCGGAGCGGCGGTCGGCCCATTGATTGGCGCTGATGCGTTGCGCGGCCAGCTTGCCGTTGCGGTAGATGTTGTAGACCACGCCCTTGCCAGCGCCCTCGATGTGCAGCGTCGGGAAGCCGTAGGTGCCGCGTTCAAGCTTGGCGATGCGCGGCTCGGCCGGCGCGTAGACGGCGGGATCCTCCACCAGCGGCTTGGCGTCGACGCTACGCTTGTCCTGCAGGCCGGCGTTCAGTTTGCCGAGGCGGATGTCGATGTCGGCGTCGTCTGGTAGCTGATACCACGGCAGCAGCGCGCCGGCGCGCCGTCCGTTCACCATGATCGTGTCGACCTCGTAATAGCCATCGCCTTTAACGGCGGCCGGCAGCAGCAGGCGCACGTTCAGGCGCTTGCCGCGCACGGTCAGCTTGTTCAGCGTGACGCTGTCGCTGCCGGCGAAGGTCTCGCGCCGCAGCTTGGCGGTGACGAAGGGGCGCAGCGCGACGCCGTCGTCGGTGGTGCTCACGCCGAACACTTCACCGACCACCATGCCGAGGTAGGCGCCGACGGACCACAGCTGGCGGCGCGAGTTGACCACCGGGCCGCTTAGCTTGCCGTCGTCGAGCATCGGCTGTCCGGACAGCCATTCCAGGTTCTCCATGTTGGACAGGTTGGTGGCGGCGCCGCGCATCAGCGTGTCGTAGGCGGCGTCGGCCACCGCCACGTTGCCGTGCATCGCCGCCGCCTTCAGGCCGTAGGCGGTCACGAACGGCCACATGGCCCGGTTGTGGTAGACCGCCGTGGCGCTCTGCTGCGGATGAATCACCGGCGCACCCAGCGGGCCGTGCGGATAATGCGCGAGGATGCTTTGCGCTTGCTTCGCATCGGCGATGCCGGTGACGATCGCCAGCGACTGGCCCAGCCAGTCGTACTTGTACATCGGCGCGCCGTCGAAGTGTCCGGCCGTGACGCTGCTGTACATGCCGCTGTCGGCTTGCCAGAAGCGACGGTTGATGGCGCGCTTCAGGTCCGCCGCCCACGCCTCGTACTTGGCCGCCAGCGCGGTGTCGCCCTGTTCGCGGGCGAGCTGCGAGGCCAGCGTCAGCGCCTTGTAATGGCCGGCGTTGGTGGACAGCGCTTTCGACGTCGCCATGCTGGCCAGGTCGCCGGCTATCCACGGCGCGTAGCTTTGCTCGCGCCAGTCGAGGAAGGATTCCTCGCCGTTGTACAAGCCGTCGACGCGGTCGTAGACGGCGATGCGGTCGTTCTCCAGCGTGTTGGTCAGCGCCTTCAACGCGGTCGCGGCGAAGGCCTTGCGCTCCTCCGGCGCCAGCGCCTTCAAGGCCTCGTCGGCGCCGAAAGCCCAGCTGACGCGGTCCGTGCTGACCGGCCAGCTGCCGCCGCTGCCGGTGTCCTGGATGATCTGCAGGCCGTCGGCGCCGCCGGCCGCGCGCGCGCCCGGCTTGACGCCGTCGCGGTAGCCGGACACCTTGAACAGCAGCGAGTTGCGGGTGCGCTGCGGGTCGAGCATGCCCAGGCCGAGCGAGGCGGCGTAGGACAGGTCGCGCGTCCACACGTAGTGCCACAACTCGCCGGTCTCGAAGCAGTCGCATGGGATGGCGTCGCCGCCGTTGTAGCTGCCGTCGCGGATCTCGGCGACCGAGTCCAGCTTCATCTCGTTGCCGGCCAGCGCGAACAGCGCGTCGAAGGCGAGGTTGCCGCTGCGGACGGTCGGCAGCGCGGCCGATTCCTGATAGCCGATTTCCTGCTTGCCGCCTTCGCGCACCTTCATCGTGGTCGATTGCGTGTAGCTGCGCAGCGCGGCCGACGCGTCCGGCGTGGCGTAGCGCACGGTCTCCCGCTTGCCGTCCCAGGTCGGGTAGTGCGCGGTGGCGGTGGTGGGGGCGGCCAACGCCGGCAGCGCGATGGTGACGGCCGCGCACAGCGTACTTAAACGAAAAATCATTGTTCAATCTCCAGTATCAGCGCCGAACGCGCCGGCAGTTTCACTTCACCGTCCAGCGACACGCGCTGGCCGCTGATGACGTCCACGCCGGCGCGCACGCCGTTCAGCATCTCGTGAAAGCGCGCGGTTTTCAGCACGGTGTCGGTGTTGTTTTTGTTGAGGGCGACCATGACTTTTTTGGCGCCGTCGTAGCGGAAGTAGACGTAGGTGTTTTGCTCCGGCCCATAGTGCATCAGCTTGCCGTGATGGATCACCGAGGCGCCCTTGCGCCAGTTGAACAGCTTCTTGACGTAGGCCTGCGCGGTGGCTTCTCGCGGCTCCAAGCCGGCGCCGGTGAAGGCGTTGACTTTGTCGCCTTGCCAGCCGCCGGGGAAGTCGCGTCGGTAGGAGGCGTCGTCGCGCTCCTTGGTGGCGCTGGTCATCAGGATCTCGGTGCCGGTGTAGAACTGCGGGATGCGCGGCGCTGTCGCGATGAAGGCCATCGCCATGCGGAACAGGTCAGGGTCGGCGTTCAGCGCGCTGTAGATGCGCGACAGGTCGTGGTTGCCTTCGAATAGCACCATGTTGCCCGGGTTCGCGTACAGGTAATCCTGCGACAGCGCTTCGTAGATATTGTTCAGGCCTTGCTCGGTGCCGTCCGGCGCGGCCAGCGCGCGGCGCATGGCGTCGTTCAGCGGGAAGTCCATCATGCTCGGCATGTGCGAGACGTAGCCGTCGAAGTTACGCTTGCCTTCCTGCCAGTGCGCCACCACCGGGATCAGCGTGCTCCATTCCTCGCCCACCAGATTCAGTTTCGGATACTCGGCCATCACCGCGCCGGACCAGCGGCTCAGGAAATCGCCGTCCGAGTAGCCGTAGGTGTCGACGCGCAGGCCGGCCAGGCCGGCGTACTCGATCCACCAGATGTTATTTTGAATCAGGTAGGTGGCGACGTAGGGATTGGCCTGGTTCAAGTCCGGCATGCTTTTGGAGAACCAGCCGGCGGTGAAGTCGCGCTTGTCCTCTTGCGACGCGTACGGATCCTGCACCGCGACGCGGTGGTGTTGCGTCGGCACGAACTTGCCCTGGTGGGTCAGCCAGTCCGGCATCGGCATGTCCTGCATCCACCAGTGCTTGATGCCGATGTGGTTCAGCACCACGTCCTGGATCACGCCGACGCCCTTGCCGCGCGCTTGCGTGACGAAATCGCGGAACTCCTCGTTGCTGCCGTAGCGCGGGTCGATGCGGTAGTGGTTGGTGGTGGCGTAGCCGTGGTAGGAGACGGCTGGCATGTTCGATTCCAGCAGCGGCGTCGGCCAGATCATCGTGAAGCCCATGCCGGCCACGTAGTCGAGGTGGTCGGCCATGCCCTTGATGTCGCCGCCGTGGCGGCCGTAGCCTTGTTCGCGATTGTGCCGCTCGGTCATGCCGGGCGCGTTGTCGTTGGCCGGATCGCCGTTGGCGAAGCGGTCGGGCATGACCTGGTAGATGGCGTCGCCGCTGTTGAAGCCGACGCGTTGCGCGGAGTCCCTGGCACGCGCCAATAGTTGATAGCTGTAGCGCAGGGTCTGGCCGTCGCGCTGGAAGGCCAGGTCCAGCTTGCCGGGCGCGGCGTCGGGCGCGATCTCCAGGTCGATGAACAGGTAGTTCTGGTTGGCCACCCGCGAGACCGAGTCGATGCGCACGCCAGCGTAGCTGAGCGACGGCTCCAGGTCGGCGATGCGCGGGCCGTGCACCATCAGCTGCAGCTTGCTGTTGTGCATGCCGGTCCACCACAGCGGCGGGTCCATATGGTCGATGCGGTAGTCGCGGGCTGCGGCGCAGGCGAAGGTGGGCAGCAGGGTCGCCAGTAGGGTGGCCAGCAGCGGCGCCAGGGTGGATTTCTTCATGTGGTCTCCATGTTCCGGACGGCGCGTAGTCGTACTACATGGCCGTCCTTTTCTTGCTTCCAGGGCTTGTCCCTTGATTTTGCAAGAGAATACCCTGAATGGGCGGGCATATCAAACGCGGCCCGACGCACGAAATTGAGCCGAAATACAGAAACCTGTCGTTTTTATCGGCGCCGGTGCGCTCGCCGGGGCGAATTCGCAATATTCGCCGGTTTTAGCCCCCTTGCGGCTGAGGTTTGTTTTCAAAAACAGGCTCTTTTCCGACTAATTATGTAGTTCTACTACATATGGCTAGCATGCTGCCTGTAGCCGAAATACAACGAGAATGCCGTTTATGCCCGGAGCGACGCATGGATACGGGCTTGCGCCACGTAGGCGGCCTGAAGTTTGATTGACATCAAATCTAGTTTTAGTACAGAATTCGTCGTAGAACGTCTTTGAGAACGTTTACTTCTTGGATCCCGTGTAGTTTGAGACGCCCCGAATGTGGTGCGGCTGACGTTGGCGGGAATAACTGTCGTGTGTGAGGGGACATTGAATGACTATTTTCGCAACTAAACGCAGCAACGCTGCATTTCCACTGAAACCCGTCGCCGCTGGTTGCGCGCTGTTCGTCGCCGCCTTCACCAGCCCGGTGCACGCGCAGACCAGCGCGACGCCGCAGGCCGCCGACGCGCCGATCACCGCCGTGGTGGTGTCCGGCATCCGCCGTGGCATCGAGGACGCGATCTCCGTCAAGCGCGACGCCAGCTCCATCGTCGAAGCCATCTCCGCCGAGGACATCGGCAAGCTGCCGGACGTGTCGATCGCCGAATCGATCTCGCGCCTGCCGGGTCTGGCCGCGCAGCGCGTCGCCGGCCGCGCCCAGGTCATCAGCGTCCGCGGCCTGTCGCCGGACTTCTCCACCACGCTGTTGAACGGCCGCGAGCAGGTCAGCACCGGCGACAACCGCAGCGTCGAGTTCGACCAGTACCCGTCGGAACTGATGAGCGGCGTCACCGTCTACAAAACCCCGGACGCCGGCCTGGTCGGCCAGGGCCTGTCGGGCACCATCGACATGCAGACCGTCCGTCCGCTGAGCTTCGGCGGCCGCACCGTGGCGCTGAACGCGCGCGGCGAGCGCAATTCGCTGGGCAAGATCGGCGACGCCAAGGACACCGGCAACCGCTTCAGCGCCAGCTACATCGACCAGTTCGCCAACCGCACGATCGGTATCGCGCTGGGCTACGCCCACCTGGAAACCCCGATCCTGTCGAATGAGACCGGCCTGTACGAGCCGTGGAAGCGCGACGCGCGCCCGGGCCTGGCGGCCGGCACCTTCGGTTCCGACGGCATCAAGGCGGTCGCGCGCAGCGGCAAGAACGAACGCGACGGCCTGATGGGCGTGTTGCAATACCGTCCGAACAAGCAATGGACCAGCATCGTCGACGTGTACGCCTCGCGCTTCAAGAGCGAAGAGACCGCCAACCAGATCGAAATCAATCTGAGCGGTTGGAACGGCGGCTACGAGCCGGGCCTGATCTATAATCCGGCCGTCATCAACAACGGCACCATCGCCAGCGGCACCGCCAACAACGTCTACCCGCTGGTGCGCGGCATGTACAACAAGCGCAAGGACGACATCCGCGCCGTCGGCTGGAGCAATGAGCTGAAACTGGACGGCTGGTCGCTGTTCGCCGACCTGAACTACTCGAAAGCCAAACGCGAAGAGCTGAGCCTGGAAAACAATCTGCAGATGAGCAACGCCGCCGGCGATCCGTTCCTGGATTCGGTCAAGCTGACCTACGGCAACGGCGGCTTCTCGCAGCTGACCCCGGGCCGCGACTACAGCAACCCGAACAGCCTGTATGTGCGCAACACCATCTACGGTTCCGGCTACGGCAAGACGCCGAGCGTCGAGGACGAGCTGAAGGGCTTTAAGCTGGTCGCCAACATCCAATCGTCGGGCGCGCTGGAAAAAGCCTTCTCCAGCTTCGACATCGGCGCCAACTACGCCGACCGCACCAAGAACAAGCACCAGCCAGAAGGCAACATCAACCTGAAGGGCGCGCCGACCACCATCTCGTCCGACCTGTTCTACCAGTCGGCCGACCTGGGCTTCGCCGGCGCCGGCTTCATTCCGACCTGGAACGTGCCGGCCGTGGTCAACAAGTACATGACCTTCGCGCCGAACGACACCGAGGGCTACCTGATCGCCAAGACCTGGGAAGTCAGCGAGAAAATCACCACCGCCTTCGCCAAGGCCAACATCGAAGCCGACCTGGGCGCGGTCAGCCTGCGCGGCAACGTCGGCGTGCAGGTGCAGCACACCGACCAGTCGTCGGCCTCGCGCTGGTACGACAACACCACCGGCGCGATCAAGCCGATCAACGACGGCAAGAAATACACCGACTACCTGCCGAGCTTGAATCTGGCCTTCGGCCTGGACAACCAGCAGACCGTGCGCCTGGCCTTGGCCAAGCAACTGGCGCGTCCGCGCGTCGACCAGCTGCGTTCGGCGCTGGACTTCGGCATCGACACCACCAAGCGTGAGCCGGGCGCGAGCGGCGGCAACGCCCAGCTCGATCCATGGCGCGCCAAGGCCTTCGACGTGTCGTACGAGAAGTATTTCGGCAAGAAGGCCTACGTCGCGGCCGCCGCGTTCTTCAAGAAGCTGGACACCTACATCTTCACGCAGACCCGCTCGTATGACTTCACCGCCTACATTCCGCCTGGCATGGTGGGCAACGACCCGAGCTTCCCGCTGCACACCGTCACCGGCAACTACACCGCGCCGTACAACGGCAACGGCGGCAACCTGAAGGGCGTGGAGCTGTCGGCGTCGCTGCCGTTGAACATGCTGAGCAAGGCTTTGGATGGTTTCGGCGTCACCGCCAGCACCACCTACACCGACAGCAAGATCGCGATCGAAGATCCTAGCGGCAGCATCGGCCAGAACATCCCGCTGCCGGGCCTGTCGAAGCGCGTCAGCAACCTGACCGCCTACTACGAGAAGAACGGCTTCGAAACCCGCATCAGCCAGCGTCGTCGTTCCGACTTCGTCGGCGAGATCGGCAACTTCTCCAACGACCGCGCGCTGCGTTATGTGGTCGGCGAAAACGTCATCGACTTCCAGATCGGCTACTCGTTCGAAACCGGCTCGCTGAAAGGCCTGGGACTGGTGCTGCAAGTGAACAACCTGCGCAACGCCGCCTACGAAACCTACAACGGCGACCGCGCGCAACAGCTGGAATACTCGAAGTACGGCCGCACCGTGCTGGCGGGTATGAACTACAAGTTCTAATAAACCGCTGTGTCAAACTTAAAACCTCGCCTAGGCGAGGTTTTTTTTTACTTCGGTGTCAGTGCCGACATTCGGACACGAGCTCTGCCGTAGCGAACGCTACGGCAGAGCTCGTGTCCGAATGTCGGCACTGACACCGAAGTGCGGCTTATTGGCCGCTGCGGTTTTTGACGCTTGGCCGCTCGGCGATTTTCTTCTGCCACGCCGCCAGCGCCGGGCAGTCGTCCGGCACCGTGACGCCGGGGAAGGCCGCGTGCAGCAGCGCGCAGTAGACAGTAATGTCGGCCACCGAGAAGCTGTCGCCGGCGATGTAGGGCCGCGTGCTCAGCACCTCGTTGAAGTAGCGCATGCCGTCCTTGAATTTTGCCAGGTGGCGCTCGCCCCATTCCTTGCGCTGCGCCCACTCCGGACTCTTGTAGGGCAGCACCGCGTCGCCCAGGCCCGGCGTGGCGTGGTGGAAGTAGATGCCGATGGCGTCGATCATCTGGTCGTCGGCGCGCTTCTGCATCATGTGGATGACGGCTTTTTCGCGCGGCGTCTTGCCGGTCAGGATGGGATCGCCGTCCAGGTTGTCCAGGTATTCGGTGATGGCGATGCATTCGGCGATGAACAGACCGTCGTCCAGCTCCAGCACCGGCACCACGCCGGTCGGGTTCTTGGCCAGGAAGGCCGGCTGCTTGTGCTCGGCCGCGAACAGGTCGACCTTGACGAACTCGACATCGTTTTCCATGCCTTTCTCGGCGAGGACGATGCGGATGCGGGCGGGGTTGGGGAAGCCTGGGGTGTCGTGGATTTTCATTTTCTGCTTTCAATTGATCTACCTCTCGGTAGATAGATTAGAATGGCATCATAAACAGACGTTTCCGGATTTGTCTATCTATCGATAGATAAAATAATAGGCCGGACGGATGGTCGCGTCAAGCGATTTTTTTGATCAAGGATGGATATGGCGAGCGATAAAAGACAGGAAGTGATGGCCGCCGCGCGGCTGATGGTGCAGGCGCGCGGCTACAACGCGCTGAGTTTCCGCGACCTGGCCGAGGCGGTGGGGGTCAAGAGTTCCAGCATCCACTACTATTTTCCGACCAAGGGCGACCTGGGCGCGGAACTGGCGCGGCAGTACACCGAGGAGTTTTTGGCGTACCTGGAAGGCCTGCTGGCCGACGGCGTGGACTGGCGGGAGTGCATCGCCAAATATGCGGACGTGTTCCGCCAGACGCTGCTGCGCGAAAACCGCATGTGCATG
>Ga0247815_10000962_pt1 | contig 22308 bp, 26 predicted proteins | sample UWRJL194509B1_FD_181014 | JGI IMG/M metagenome (GOLD analysis project Ga0247815, IMG submission 181014) | Plant litter microbial communities from Arlington Agricultural Research Station in Wisconsin, United States - UWRJ-L194-509B-1 | ecosystem: Environmental > Terrestrial > Plant litter >...
CCTCGTTGGCGGCGGTGGGATCGCCGAAGTAGCGGGCGACATATCCGTGTGCGGCTTCATGCAGGGAAATTGCAAAAAGCACAGGGATGGCGTAGACCGTGATGGTCTGAACAATGCTATCAATATCCATGTGGGAATTTTACCAGAGGCTACGGGGTGATCTTGCGGCGCCGTCGAAGGCCGGCGCGCTTGCCTTGTTCCTTGTCGCGGTCAGAGGCCGAAGGCGGAGGCGTCGCCCCGGCCCTGACGCACCAGTTCGGCTTCCGGGCCGGTCAGATCGATGACGGTGGTCGGCTCCATGCTGCAGGCGCCGCCGTCGATGATCAGTTCCAGCTGCTTGCCCAGCCGTTCGCAGATGGTGTCGGCGTCGTTCAGCGCCTCGGTCTCGCCCGGCATGATCAGCGTGCTGCCCAGCAACGGCTGCTGCAACTCCTCCAGCAGCGCATGCACGATCGCATCCTCCGGCACCCGCAGGCCGATGGTCTTGCGCGATGGGTGGCTGAGCCGGCGCGGCACGCATTTGGTCGCTTCCAGAATAAACGTGAACGGCCCCGGCGTCGCCGATTTCAACAGGCGGAACTGGCGGTTGTCGACCCGGGCATAGACGCCCAGCTCGCTCAGATCGCGGCACAGCAAGGTCAGATGATGCTTTTCATCGATGCCGCGGATGCGGCGCAGGCGCTCGACCGCCGACTTGTCGTCCAGATGGCAAACCAGCGCGTAGCAGGAATCGGTCGGCACGGCGACGATGCCGCCGCCGTGGATGATCTGCGCCGCCTGCTTGATCAAGCGCGACTGCGGATTGACGGGGTGTACCTGGAAAAATTGACTCATACGTTAAGATTGTACGCTACGCAAAGCGGCGATACGCTGCTCGAACGGCGGGTGGGTGGAAAACAGCGCGCCCCAGCCGCCCTTGCTGGTGATGCCGGCGGCCGCGATCGACTGCGGCAACGCGCCCGGCTCCATGCCGTTCAGGCGGGCCAGCGCGTGCTGCATCGGCACGCTGCTGCCCAGCAGCTTGGCCGAGCCGGCGTCGGCGCGGAACTCGCGCTGGCGCGAGAACCAGGCCACGATCAGCGAGGCGGCCAGGCCGAAGATCAGCTCGCAGACGAACACCGTCACCATGTAGCCGATGCCGGGGCCGCTTCTTTCGCTGTTATTCTTCAGCAGCACCTTGTCGACGAAGAAGCCAACCACGCGCGCCAGAAACACCACGAAGGTGTTCACCACGCCCTGGATCAGGGTCATGGTCACCATGTCGCCGTTGGCGATGTGGGCCACCTCGTGGCCGAGCACGGCTTCGACTTCGTCGCGGTTCATGTTTTCCAGCAGTCCGGTCGAAACGGCGACCAGCGCCGAATTCTTGAACGCGCCGGTGGCGAAGGCGTTGGGTTCGCCCGGATAGACCGCCACTTCCGGCATGCCGATGCCGGCGCGCTCGGCCAGCGCCTTGACGGTATTGACCAGCCACAGCTCGGTCGACGAGGACGGATTGTCGATCACCTTGGCGCCGGTCGACCATTTGGCCATCGGCTTGCTGATCAGCAGCGAAAAGATCGCGCCGGTGAAGCCGACCACCAACGAAAACGCCAGCAGGCTGCCCAATTCCAGCGTATCGCCGGCGCCCGGACGGCCGATGCCCAGCAGCGACAGGACGATGGACAACACCAGCATCACGGCGAGGTTGGTGGCGATAAAAAGGACGATGCGCTTCATTCAGGTCTCCAGTGCGGACAGATTTGCCCAAATCATAAGGTATGACCGCGCGAACGCAAAATCAAGATGCGGCTACTTAATAGAAGCTTAATTAAGGGAAAAGGACTTAGAACCAGTCGTGCCAGACGGGTTTAACGTTGGTCGGCAGCGGTGGCAACAGCGCGAAATCGATGCGCGATTCGCCCGGCGCATGGAAATCCGTGCCGCGCGACGCTAAAAAACCGTAACTATTCGCCAACTGTGCATATTCCGGATACTGGTCCGGCGTATGGCTGCCGGTCACCACCTCGATGGCGGCGCCGCCCAACTGCTTGAATTCATCGAACAACTGGCCTTGGGCCAACTGGCTGAACCGGTAGCGGCCAGGATGGGCGATGACGGCGATGCCGCCGGCGCCGCGTATCCAGCCGACGCAATCCTCTAGGCTGGCCCAGCGATGCGGCACATAGCCGGGCTTGCCTTCCGACAGGTATTTTTTGAAAACTTCGGGGATATTCGCGCAAACGCCGGTTTCCACCAGAAAGCGGGCGAAGTGCGTGCGCGACATCAGGTCCGGATTGCCGACGAATTTCAGCGCGCCTTCGTAGGCGCCTTCGATGCCGGCGGCGGCCAAATGCTGGGCGATCTCGCGGCCGCGGTTGTCGCGTCCGGAGCGGGTGTTGGCCAGTCCCTCGACCAGCGCGGCGTTGTGCTCGTCGATTTGCAGGCCGACGATGTGGACCGTCTCGTTGGCCCAGGTGATGGAAATCTCGACCCCGGTAACAAAGCGCATGCCCTGCGCCTCGGCGGCGGCGCGCGCGGCGGGGATGCCGCCGACCTCGTCATGATCGGTCAGCGCCCAGACGTCGACGCCGGCCTTGCGCGCATGTTCGGCCACAGCGGCAGGGGCCAGTACGCCGTCGGAGACGTTGGAATGGCAGTGCAGATCAACTTTTAACATGCTGTCATTGTACCTGCTTGGGGAAAATTCACGCAGCCTTAGCTATTGAGAAACTCTTCTATCATTTGCGCCAACGCAACTGGTTGGTCGTGATGCAACATATGGCCCGCATCGTTGACCATCTTGCACGTAACGTCGCGCAGATTCGCCAGACGGCGTTCCAGCTCGGCGCGCCCTTCGGACTTGTCGCCCAGCCAGTCCCACATATTGGTCTGGTCCGCCTCGACCCACAACACCGGCGCGGTGGTCGCCTTCCAGCACGCCATCACGTCGTCGACGTAATACGGCAGCGGGCCGGGCTGCTTGTGCAAGGGATCGCCGAGGATTTCCCACTCGCCCGCGTCGTTCTGCGCCGACCAGTGCTGCGACAGGAAGGCGGCGCGCTCGTCGCTGAGACGCGGGTTGGTCTTTTGCAGCCGCGCGGCGACGGCGGCGCGGCTCGGATAAGTGCGCATGTCCGGCTTTTCCAGCAAGCAGTCCATCCATTTGGCGTAGCGGCCCGGCGCCTGCTCCGGCGTGGCGCCGCGCAGGCCCGCGCCCTCCAGGTTGATCAGCTTGCGGATGCGCTCCGGGCGAGCGCCGGCGTACAGCCCGACCACGTTGCCACCCATGCTGTGGCCAAGCAGGTTGACCGCCTGGTCCGGCGAATAATGCCGCAAGATCGCGTCCAGATCGGCCAGATAGTCGGGGAACCAGTAAGTATCGGCGTTGGTACGTTGCGACAGGCCGAAGCCGCGCCAGTCCGGCGCGATCACATGCCAGTCGCCGCGCAAGGCGTCGACCACGAACTGGAACGAGGCGCCCACGTCCATCCAGCCGTGCAGCATGAACAGCTTGGGCGCGCCCTCCCTGCCCCAGTGGCGCACATGGCAGCGCAGGCCACGAACGGTCAGGAATTCGGAGCGGGACGGTGTGAGAGGCATAAGTTGAACCTTGAAAATACGCTGGCCGTCGCAATATCCAAGCATTGCTGGCCGCAAAGTGAAATAATAGCACGACCGTTCGATAGCAGCGCAAGCGTAAAATAGCGCCATCCCACCGTATCCCGCAGTCAACCTGAGGTTTCCAATGTCAATATATCAACTGGGCGATCACGCGCCGGAGATCGATGCATCGTCATTTGTCGCCGACAGCGCCAGCGTCGTCGGCAAGGTCAGCCTGCACGCCAACACCACGGTGTGGTTCGGCGTCAGCCTGCGCGGCGACAACGAACGCATCACCATCGGCGAAAACAGCAATGTACAGGAAGGCACGGTGATGCACACGGATATGGGTTATCCGTTGGACATCGGCAAGAACGTGACCATCGGCCACCAGGCCATGCTGCACGGCTGCACCATCGGCGATGGCGCGCTGGTCGGCATCCAGGCGGTGATCCTCAACGGCGCCAAAATCGGCAAGGGCTGCCTGGTCGGCGCCGGCGCCCTGGTGACCGAAGGCAAGGAATTCCCGGACCACTCGCTGATCATCGGCGCGCCGGCCAAGGCGGTGCGCCAGCTGTCGCCGGAGGAAGTCGCCGGCCTGCTCGCGGCGGCCGACAGCTATGTCAAACGCGGCCAACTGTTTAAGACGCAACTCAAAAAGATTGGATAAGAAAAATGAGCAACACCACTATCGCACCTATCACCCCGCAGGACACGCTGCAGAAATTCATCTTCGATAACGCCGCCGTGCGTGGCGAGCTGATCGACGTTTCCGCCACCTGGCGCGAAGTGCTGTCGCACCACGACTACCCTGCCCCGGTCAAGAAACTGCTGGGCGAAATGGTCGCGGCGGCGGCGCTGCTGTCGGCCAACCTGAAGTTCAACGGCGCCATCATCATGCAGATCCACGGCGACGGTCCGCTGCGCCTGCTGGTGGTCGAGTGCGACTCGGAACTGCGCATGCGCGCCACCGCCAAGCTCGACCCGGACGCCGTCATCGCCGACGACGCCACGCTGCCGTCGCTGCTGAACGCGACCGGCAAAGGCCGCTTCGTCATCACGCTCGATCCGTCCGATAAGATGCCTGGCCAACAGCCCTACCAGGGCATCGTGCCGCTGGACGGCGAATCGGTCGCGACCGTGATCGAGAACTACATGCTGCGCTCGGAACAGCTGGACACCAAGCTGTGGCTGGCGGCTGACGACAACGTCTCGCGCGGCCTGCTGCTGCAAAAGCTGCCGGACCACGGCGGCAGCACCGGCGTCGCGCCGCTGAGCGCGGAAGAAGCGCTGGAGACCTGGAACCGCGCCGTCATCCTCGGCTCGACCTTGAAGGAGCAGGAGCTGCTGGAAACCGGCATCGACGTGCTGATGCAGCGCTTGTTCTGGGAAGAGACGATTCGCGTGTTCGAGCCGCTGCACCCGCAGTTCCACTGCACCTGCACGCGCGAAAAAGTCGGCAATATGCTGAAGATGCTGGGCCGCGCAGAAGTCGACAGCGTGCTGGAAGAGCACGGCCACGTCGGCGTCAACTGCGACTTCTGCGGCCAGCGCTACGACTACGACAAGGTCGACTGTGCCCAGCTATTCGTCACCGACGCGCCGGTCGAAGCGTTGATTCCGGCCGGCGACGTCAAGCACTGATCCGGCGCTGCGCGTAACGCTGCGCCAGCACGGCGCAGAGCATCAGCTGCAGCTGGTGGAACAACATCAGCGGCAGCACCACGGCGCCGAGCGCGCCGCCGACGAACAAGACCTTGGCCATCGGCACGCCGCTGGCCATGCTCTTTTTGGAGCCGCAGAACACGATGGCGATGCGGTCCTCGCGGTTGAAGCCGAGCCGGCGCGCCAGCTGCGAGCTGATCCCCACCACCAGCGCCAGCAGAATGCTATCGATCAGCAGCAGCCCGCCCAGCGTCTGCCACGACAGCTGCGACCACAGGCCCTGCCCGACCGCCTCGCTGAAGGCGGTGTACACCACCAGCAAGATCGAACCCTGGTCCACCATCCTCGTTATTATCTTGTTGCGCTCGACCCAGGCGCCGATCCAGCGACGCGCCACCTGGCCGGCGACGAACGGCAGCAGCAACTGGGCGCAGATCTGCAGCGCCGAATCCAGCGATGAACCGCCCTTCATCTGCGCCGTCGTCAGCAAGCCGACCAGCACCGGCGTTAAAAAGATTCCGAGTAAATTGGACGCCGACGCGCTGCACATCGCCGCCGGCACGTTGCCGCGCGCGGCCGCCGTGAAGGCGATCGACGATTGCACGGTCGACGGCAACATGCAGACGAACAAAATCCCCAGGTACAGATCCGGCGTGACCAACGGCATCAACAGCGGCTTGAGCGCCAGGCCCAGCAACGGGAACAACGCGAAGGTGCACAGCAGCACCAGCAAATGCAAGCGCCAGTGGGTGATGCCGGCGATCACCGCCTCGCGCGACAGCTTGGCGCCGTGCAGGAAGAACAGCAGGCTGACGGCCACGTGCGTGACATTGTTGAACACCACGGCGCCCAGGCCGCTGACAGGGAACAAGCTGGCCGCGATCACCGTGACGATCATCGCCAGCGTAAAGTTATCGGGCAAAAAACGGGGACGCGATCTCATTTTTTAGGACACTTCACTTCCAGGACATCGATCGCGCCGACGGTCTTGCCGGCGGTCGCGCTGCGCACCAGGTCGACGCGTTCGATACAGCTGGTCTGGATCAACGGCAGGCGGTCATAGCCTCGGGTGCAGGTGATCACGGCGTCCGCGCCGGCGTTGCAAAAGAATCCCTCGGTCTGCATGCGCACCAGCGCCTGGTCCATCGGCATGCCCGGTTGAATGGTCTGGTTGACGAAATTGCCCAGCCGCGACTGGTCCACCGTAGAGCAGCCGGCCAGCAGCGCCAGCGCCAGCATTAAAAATCCGCGCATCAATAATCTCCTTGTTTCCAGACAGCAGTGTAACGCAAGGTCATGAAGCCGTAACACTTGCTACCTATTATGCGGGGCGTTGCTATTCCCTCAAACTGGTTTTCAAGGCAAAACATGAACAAGAAATTATCCGCCGTCTGCTTCGCCGCGCTGAGCTTCCCGATGCTGGCGATCGCCGCCAATGTGGCCGCCGCCGTCGCCGACATGGCGGACGTGGTTGATACTCCCGCCGCCGAAATGGAAGCGGCCGCCGCCGCGCCGATGGCGGTGGTAGAGGTCTCGACCCGCAAGACCCGCTCGTCGGTCGACATGACCAAGGACGACATGCAGAAGATCCTGCCCGGCATCAATCCGCTGAAGGCGCTGCAAACGCTGCCGGGTGTCAGCTTCCAGACCGCCGACCCTTGGGGCAACAACGAACAAAACTTGTCGCTGTTCATCCACGGCTTCAGCGGCCCGCAGCTGGGCTACACCATGGACGGCGTGCCGCTGGGCGACCAGCAATACGGCAACTACAACGGCCTGTCGCCGCAGCGCGCCGTCATCAGCGAAAACGTCGGCCGCGTGATCCTGTCGTCGGGCGCCGGCGACCTGTCGACCGCCTCGACCAGCAATCTCGGCGGCACCATCGAAACCTTCTCGGCCAATCCGCTGGCCGCCCGCAACCTGGCGGTGCAGCAGACGGTCGGCAGCTACAAGACCTCGCGCACCTACCTGCGCCACGACACCGGCAACTTCGGCGACGGCAGCAGCGCCTACATCTCCGGCGTGCACCACGAGCAAAAGGCGTGGGACTTCCAGGGCCGCCAGGGCGGCGACCAGATCAACGCCAAATACGTCAATCAAAGCAGCCTCGGCAAGCTGACCCTGTTCATCGACTACTCGGACAAGATCGAGCCGAACGAAGACAGCACCGTGCGCTCGGCCACGGAAAAATACCAGCCGTACACGCGTCCATTCATGTACCCGAACTTCCAGCAAGCGCTGGCGTATTTGTCGCCGACCGGCCAGACGCCTCCGGCGGAAGGCAACAACTACCGCAACTACTACAGCGACGCGCAGCGCACCGACTACCTGACCTACGCCAAGTTCGACATGAACCTGGGCGAAGCGACCACCTGGTCGAACCAGGTCTACTACCACAACGACGACGGCGTCGGCGTGGTCGCCGGCCCGATCGGCGTGGCTGGCCTGCCGGCCTTGTTCGCGGTCTACTTCCCGGGCCAGAACCTGAAGCAAGTGTTCGGCAACTCTGGCTACGCCACCCGCACCACCGAATACGTCATCAACCGCAGCGGCTGGCTGTCGACGCTGAACACCGAATTCGGCGACCACAAGGTACAAGCCGGCCTGTGGCTGGAAAGCAACCGCTCGTCCGCCTACCGCCGCTGGTACGCGCTGGACGCCAACAATCCAAGCTCGCCGTACGACCGTCCAAGCAATCCGCTGATCACGCAATACGGCAGCGAGATCGACAACAAGGTCGCGCAGATCCACCTGCAGGACGAATGGCGCGTGCGTCCGGACCTGGCGCTGCAAGCCGGCTTCAAGTCCAGCCTGCAATTCGCCGACGGCCAGTTCCCGGTGCAGCCTAAAGCCGGCGCCATCGCCAACGGTTCGCTGGCCCTGCCGGTCGGCGAGATCATCACTAAGAAATGGTTCCTGCCGCAAGTGGGCGCACGCTGGGATATCTCGTCGCAAGACCAGTTGTTCGTCAACGTGCAAAAGAATATGCGCCAGTTCGTCACCTACGGCGGCGGCGGCGCCTCGCCTTGGAGCCTGGCGAGCCAGCAAGCGTTCGACCTGTTCCGCGACACCGCCAAGCCGGAAACCTCGATCACCTATGAAGCCGGCCTGCGCAGCAGCCACCAGCTGAACATGGGCGCGGTCACCGCCTTCGACGGCCAGGTCAACGTCTACCACGTCGACTTCAAGGACCGCCTGCTGACCATCAGCCCGACGCCGGTGATCTCGTCGATCATCGGCGGCAACCCGCTGCTGGCCAACGTCGGCAGCGTCAAGACCGACGGCATCGACTTGTCGGGTACGCTGCACTTCGGCCGCACGTTCTCGTTCTACAACGCGCTGTCGTACAACCACTCGACCTACCAGGACAACTACCTGAACGGCAAGGACGTGGTCGCCACGGCGGGCAAGGCCGTGCCGGGCAGCCCGGAATGGATGAACAAATTCGTCGCCACGCTGAACGTCGCCAACACCGAGTTCCAGCTGATCGGCGACTACGTCGGCAAGCGCCAAGCCACCTACACCAACGACCTGAGGGTGCCGAGCTACTTCCTGATGAGCCTGGGCGTATCGGGCAAGCTGCCCTTCCTCGACGGCGGCTGGGTCAAGAACGCGCGCTATCGTTTGAACATCAGCAACCTCGCGGATCGCGAAGGCAGCTTGAATGTTGTGGTCGGCGCGGCCAGCGCCACTTACAATACATTCCCGATTGCACCACGTCAGGGCTTCCTGACTTTGATGGCGGACTTCTGATGACTGAACTTTATTTACCTTCGCGGCTGTCGCGTCGCGGCTTCATCCAAACGGCGGCTGTCGCCGCCGGCGCATCGCTGCTGATGCCGGCCTCGGCGCTGGCGGCTGGCGTTGTGGCCAAGCCGGCCACGCCGGACCTGTCCGGCCTGCCGGGCATCGCCCCGGTCGGCGCCGGTCCGAAGACGCCGTTGGTGTTCGGCCATCGCGGCTCGAGCGCGCTGCGTCCTGAGCACACGCTGGCCTCGTACGCCAAGGCCATCGCCGACGGCGCCGACTATGTCGAGCCGGACCTGGTCAGCACCAAGGACGGCGTATTGGTGGCGCGGCATGAAGCCTTCCTCAGCGAAACCACCGACGTCGCCGGCCACCCGGAATTCACCAGTCGCCGCACGCGCAAGACCATCGACGGCGAAACGCACGAAGGCTGGTTCGTCGACGACTTCACCTTGGCCGAGCTGAAAACGCTGCGCGCCATCGAGCGCATCCCGGCATACCGTCCGGGCAGCGCGCAATACAACGGCATGTACCAGGTGGTCACGTTCGAAGAGATCATCGACTTCGTCGCGGCGGAGGCGGCGGCGCGCGGGCGCATCATCGGGCTGGTGCCGGAGCTCAAGCACTCGACCTACTTCGCCAGCGTCGGGTTGCCGCTGGAGGACCGCTTCCTCGCCATCCTCGGCGCGCACGACTACACGCGGCGCAATCCGGTGGAAATCCAATCGTTCGAAGTGGCCAACCTGAAATACCTGCGCGGCAAGCTGGGCCAGCGCGCCAACCTGCGGCTGATGCAGTTGGTGATCGGCGAAAACGTGCGGCCGATGGACGTCGCGGCGGCCAACGGCACGCTCACCTTCGCGCAGATGTGCACGCCGGCCGGGCTGCGCGACATCGCGCAATACGCCGATGTGGTCGCGCCGCCGACGCGTTCGCTGATCCCGTTGAAAAAGGACGGCAGCCTGGCCGCGCCGAGCTCGATCGTCGACGACGCCCACAAGGCGGGGCTGCGGATCGAACCATGGACCTTCCGTCCGGAAAACCACTTCCTGGCGGCGGACTTCCGCAACGGCGCCGGCGACACCGCGCGCAACGAAGCCGGCTCGATCGCCGAAATCAAGCGCTACATCGCCACCGGCCTGGACGGCTTCTTCACCGACGACCCGGCCCTGGGCCGCGCCGCCGTCAACGGCTAAAAATCCGGGGTCAGAGCTAAAAACTGGACACGGGCTCTACCGTAGCGACCGCTACGGTAGAGCCCGTGTCCAGTTTTTAGCTCTGACCCCGGAGTACCGGTCATTCCATGCTGATCAGGCCGCGCTCGCTGGCCAGCACCACCGCGTGGGTGCGGGCGGTGGCGTTGAGCTTGCCCAGCACGCCCTTGACGTAGGTCTTGACGGTGCCGGGCGCGATGCCCAGTTCGCGCGCGATGGTCTTGTTGCAATAGCCCTTGCCCAACAGCTTGAGCACGTCGGTTTCGCGCACGGTCAGCTCGCTGCGGCCCAGGCTCTCGGCCATGCAGCGCGCTACCGTTTCGCCGAGGTAGCGCTGGCCGTCGCGCAGCGCGCACACCGCCTGCACCAGCTCGTCCGGCGTGCAACTCTGCAGCAGGTAGCCGTGCACGCCGGCGTCGAGCGCCTGGCGCACCGCGCCCTCCTTGTCGTGCTGCGTCAAGACCAGCACCCGCGGCGACGACGCATGGCGCCGCTGGTTGCACAGGTCGACGCCGCCCTGGTGGTCGGTCACGATCACGGCCACGCAGCTTAGCGGATGAAAAGGCGCCTCCGGCAACGACAAGCACATGTCCTCGCGCTGGGCGAGGATGGCGGCTATGCCGGCGCGCAACACCGGATCGGCGTGCATGATGTGCACATGGGCAATCGACATGATCTTTTCCTTGGTGACGTTGATGGTGGTGGCCAACGAAGGCCATGATCTCCCGAGCATGGCCCGCGTTCAAGTTAAGGCTTATAAAGCCCTGTGAAACGGTCGTGAAAACCACCCGTCGTGCTTACTTCTTCGCCAGTTGCTGCAGCACTTCATCGGTGCTGTACACCGCGTTGGCGATGTAGCGGAAGTTGACCAGCGCGCTCAGGTAGCCGTCGCCGTCCGGCAGTTTCGGGCCGGCCACCGCGTCGCGCACCACGGCCACTTCGAAGCCGCGTTCGAGGAATTCGCGCAGGTGCGATTCCACGCACAGGTTGGACGCCATGCCGGTCAGGATGATCTTGTCGATGCCCTGCTTGCGCAGTTGCAGCATCAAGTCGTTGCTCTGCGGACCGTAGAGTTTGTGCGGCGCTGCGATCATGGTGTCGCCGTCCTCGATGTACTGCTTGAACTCGGGCATGAAGTCGGCGCCCGAGTCGCGGAAGCCGTCCAGCGTCAGCGCGCCCTTGCGGTCGAACATGTGCAACTTGTGCTGGACGGTTTCGGCCGGCCCGCCGAATTTCCATTTATGGTCGTGCGGGTAGTAGTAGTGCGGCGAGATCGCCACCATCACGCCGGCTTTCTTGGTCGCGGCGAACAACTGCTGCAGGTGCGGCACCAGTTTTTGCTCGGTGACGCTCTCGCCGAAAATAGGCCAGCCCGAACCTTTGGCGCTCATGAAGTCGATCTGCGGATCGATCACGACCATCGCCGTGCGCGACAAATCCCAGGTGAAATTGGACGGCGGCAGCGCCGGCTTGGCCGGATTCTCATACGCCGGGTTGCTGGCGGCGACCGCGTGGTTCATGGAAAAACCGGCGGCGACAGCGAAGGCGGCGGCGACGGCGAGGCGGGAAGGCAGGGACTTGATGTTCATCATGTACTCCAGTTCGGTTGGTGAGGACTCCACGATATGCCTTTGGGGGGCTGCGATGGTTCGCCGGAGGTTCGTTATCGTCCCGCCGGCGGACGATAACGATCACGCTGGAGTACACTGCAAGCATGGATACCATGACACTGAGCCAGGCCCTGAGCCAACTGGATATTATTGCGTCGCCGTTCGACGCGGTGGAGGTCGACGGCGCCTGGTCGCCGGACGGCGCCGAAGGCGGCCAGGCGACGCTGCTGATCGTGCTGCGCGGCAGCGGCGGCATCACGGTGGGGGACACAACCATGCCGGCGCGGGCCGGCCAGCTGTGGCTGGTCGACGGCGCGTCGCCGCCGGCGCTGGCGGCCGACCCCGGTGGCGACGGGCTGGCGGTCGCCACCGGCGTGCTGCGGGTGAACTTGCTGGACGGGCGCAGCATGTTCGACTTCATCGCCACGCCGCACGTGCACGACGCCGCCGGCACCGAGCTGTTCACGGGCGCGATCCCGGAGCTGCTGCGCGAATCGGCGCTGGGCGGGCCGGGATCGGACGCCATCGTGGTGTGCCTGATCCGGCGGCTGGTGACGGTGCTGGTGCGCGACGCCTGGCCGGAGCGGCAGCAGATCCCGTCGGCCAAGATCAGCGCGCAGGGGCAGCAATTCCAGAAGATCGTCGACTTGATGAACAAGGACCCGGCGCGCCGCTACACGCTGGACAACCTGGCGCAGGCGGCCGGCATGAGCCGCACGGTATTTCACCGCACGTTCAGCGAAACCTATGGCAGCTCGCCGCTGACGCTGTTGCGAAAAATCCGCCTGAAGAAGGCGGAATTATTACTGCGGCAGACCGACATGCCGATCAAGACCATCGCCTCGCGGCTGGGCTACCAGAGCCGCAGCTACTTCTGGCAAACGTTCAAGGACGCGCACGGCGTCGATCCGGAAAGCTACCGCGAATCCCGGTGACCTACTCCGGGGTCAGAGCTAAAAACTGGACACGGGCTCTACCGTAGCGGCGCTACGGTAGAGCCCGTGTCCAGTTTTTAGCTCTGACCCCGGAGTTTAGGTCATTTCAGCGCGGCGGTCATGTCGGTCCAGGTTTGCGGTTGCGGCTTGTTGCGCTCGCGCACGCCGAAGAAACTCACCACCAGATCGCCGTTCTTGTCGAAGAACTCCACCGACGTGACGCCGGCGCGCTTGATCACGTAGCCGCTGTTGAAGGCGCTGTCGCGCAGGTGCAGGTTGAATTCCGGATCGAGCACGTTGAACCAGCCGCCCGCCTCCATCACCTTGACCACCTTGCCGCTGTAGATCTGCGTCACCGATTCATTGCCGAGGAAGGCCATGATGTCGAGCTTTTGCTTGGCCGATTCCTCCAGCAACTGGCGCACCGCCAGCGGTCCGACCCGCTGCGCCGCGCCCGGCGGCGCCAGCCGCATCGCCTGTTCGCGCGAGACGCCGAACTCGCCCAGCAAACGGTTGAACTGGTGCACGTCGGTCAGCTCGGTCCAGGCCAGCTGGAATTCCTTGACGTCGACCGCGCTGTCCGGCTTCTCGGCCTTCTTAGGCGTCGCCGCCGCCACCTTCAGCTCCGTGCTCTGAGCCGGATCGCGGAACTCCGCCACCAGCTTGTCGAACACCGCCACGCCCGCTTCGCTCTTGACGTAGAGCTTGTGCGCGGCGTCGCCGTGCGTGTCGAAGAATTGCAGGCTGCGCGAGACCACGCCGTCCTTGCCCGGCTGCACCACGGCGAACGCGTATTTCCAGTTTTTAAACGTGAAGCGCAGATCGATCTCGCCGCCCAGATAGCCGCCGGCGATGTTGCGCAGCCGCGCTTCGCGTTCCTTTTCCTTGTCCGCGTCCAGACCGGCCACCTCTTCCTGCGGCTTCAGCCGGGTGGCCACGCCGGTGCGCTCCAGCACGCCGTTCTCGTTGCGCGTCAACGCCAGCACGGTGCCCAGGTCCAGCGCGCGGCGCATGATTTCGCGCGGTACGTTGTCGCCTTCCTTCAGCCGGATCACGGTCTTGCCGATGCCGTTGGCGGCCAGCAGTTCCGCCTCCGATACCTTCAGCGTCTTGGCGGCGTCGCGCAGTTGCAGCTTGGGCTGCTCGGCGCGCAGCGCGTCGTAGCGCTCGCCCAGGGTGGCGGCCCCGCCCGGCAGGGCGGTGAGCAACAGGGCGCCGGTCAGCGCCAGGGCGAATCGGTGATGAGCTTTCATGGAATCTCCTTAGTAAATCACTTTGATGTTGACCGCGTAGTTGCGGCCGGGTCGGGTCATGCGTTCGATGTCGCCCAGCGTCGCGGCGCTGGTGGCCGGCGCCAGGTTGCGCGCCGAGGCGTAGTCCCAGTATTTCTTGTCGCCGATGTTGTACACGCCGGCGCTGAGGGCGGCGTGCTTGCCGATGTTCCAGTAGCCGGCCAGGTCGAAGGTGGTGAAGCCGGGCACCGCGAAGCGCGGCGTGGCGACGCCGCCGATGACGTCGCTTTGGGCTTGCTTGGCGCGCACCGTGGCGACGGTGAACGCGGCGCCGCCGCGCAGCGCCGGGTCGTCGTAGGCGAAGCTGGCGTTGGCCTTGTACGGCTGCACCGAGACCAGCTCGCTGGACTTGCCGGTCAGCGCGTTTTCCGCGTTGCCGCGCGAGATGCCGCCGGCCAGCGCCACGCTGTAGCCTTTCATCTGCGACAGCCATTGGCCGAGCGCGAAGCGGCTGGTCAGCTCGCCGCCCCAGGTCTTGGCCTTGGCCAGGTTGACCGGGCGATACAGGCCCTGCACGATGGTCGGATAGTTGACCGGATCGTTGGGCTGCAGCGCGTATTCGATGAAGTCGCTGTACTTGGTCTGGAACACCGCGAAGCTGAAGCTCAGGCCCGGCGTCGGCTCGCCTTTCAGGCCGAGTTCGAACGCGTTGCCGGTTTCCTTTTTCAGGTTGGGATTGCCCAGCACGGCGTAGCCGGTGCCGGCGCCGGTGTAGCTGAACGAATCATAGCTGCCGGTGCGTTCGGCGACGTTGGGCAGGCGCGTGCCGCGGCTGTACTGCGCGTAGGCGTTGAAGCGCGGCACCAGTTCCACCGACAGGTTCACGCTCGGCGTCAGGAAGGAGTCGCTCTCCTCCTTGATTTCCTTGGCGGCGGACGGCACCGAGACGATGTAGCCGACCAGGCTTTTCGGCGTCAGCTTGCGGCGCTCGCCACGCAGGCCCGGCGTCAGCGTCGCCTGCCGGCCGCCCAGCGTGAAGCCGAACTCGCCGCGCACATAGGCAGCGTACTGGTCGGTGTCCATCTCGACCAAGCGGTTCTTGACCGTGATCTGGTGCGCACCGGTGCGGGTGACGGTGCGTCCTCCAGCCACGGACGGCGGACGTCGAGCTGTTCGTAGCTGATGCCGTAGGACAGCAGGCTGCTCGCGTTCAGCTGCTTGGTGGCGTCCATCGTCACGCCCTTGTTGTCGTTGTACAGGCCGGTGCTGATGTGGCGCGTGTAGGGCTGGCCGCCGGTGATGTAGGCGGCGTCGGTGACGTCGACCACTTCGGATTTCTGCGCGTAGACCAGGGTGTCGAGCGTGTCGAACAAAGTTCCGTTGCTTGGCGTGTACTGGTGCTGGACGCTGTAGCGCGTGCGCTTGGTGTCGGAATTCTGCAGCGCGCCTTCCGGGTACAGGGCGCCCATCTTGTTGTTGTAGACGCGGTCGTGCTCGGCCTTGTAGCTGTCGATGGTGAAGTTGAGTTTCTGGCCCGGCGCGATGGTCCAGTTCAGCTTGGCCAGCACGGCGTCAGAATCCCAGTCGTCCGGATTGCGCGGCACATTGCTCAGGCTCTCGGAGTCGGTGCCGGAGCGGTGCACAGCGACGATCAGGGCCTTGACGTTCTCGCCGATGGCGGTGGCGGCGGTGATCGCGTGCATGGTGGCGGAGCGGTCCGAGACGCGGCCGAATTTATATTCGCCGTACAGATTGCGCGAGCCGTTCAGGTAGTCTTCCGGCGCCTTGGTGACGAAGGAGACCGAGCCGCCCAGGCCCGGCGTGCCGGGACCGGCCGGGCTGGCGCCGGAGCCGATGCGCACTTCGCGGAAGGTTTCCGGATCGAAGTAGTCGCGGCCGACGCCGAAGCCGTTGGTGGTGTTGCCGTCCGGCTTGGGCGCGGCGTCCGGCAGCGAGATGCCGTCCAGCTCCAGGCTGACCCGGTTGCCTTCGACGCCGCGGATGTTGAAGCCGGTGTTGCCGGCGCCGTCCCAGACGTTGCCGCTGCCGCTCGCCGCCGCCGGCACGCTGACCAGCGGGGAGTAGCGGGCGATATTGGCCATGTCGACCGCGTTGTTCTGCTGCAGCTGTTCGGCGCCGATGACGGTGGTGCTGCCGTTGCGCGACGAGGCGGCGTCGTCGCGGCGGGCCTTGACCAGGATTTCGGACAGTTCCAGCGAGGATTTGGCCGGCGCCTCCTGCGCGACTGCCGGCGCGGCGGCGCCGAGCAGCATGGTGACGAGGGCCGATCGCACGGCCACGCCCATCAGGCGCGGACGCGAGGCGTAAAAGGACGAAGGCGCGGCGGTATGCCGGGCGCCCGATTGGGTAGCAGCCATAGGATTCCAAGAGAGAGAAAGTTGAACAGCTGGCTCTCGAAACCTGCGGCGATTGCTGGCAAAACGCCATCTTAACAATAATGATTCTCATTTACAAGAAGTAAATGAGAATGCAATCGGGCATTTGCCCTATCCCGCCAGATAGTTGTTTTTGACGCGGACGTAGTGTTCGGCGGAATATTTCAGGTAGACGATCTCCTCGGCGGTCAGCGCCCTCACCCGCAGCGCCGGGCGGCCGACGTACAAGTAGCCGCTCTCCAGCACCTTGCCGGGCGGCACCAGGCTGCCGGCGCCGACCATCACGCGGTCCTGCACGACGACATCGTCCATCAGGATCGAGCCCATGCCGATCAGGCATTCGTCGCCGATGCTGCAGCCGTGCAGCAGCGCCGAGTGGCCGATGGTGACGTAGTCGCCGATGATCAGCGGCGAGCCGTCCGGCTTGGACGGGTTCTTGTGCGCCACGTGGCCCATGGCGAAATCCTGGATGTTGCTGCAGTCGCCGATGACGATGCGGTTGACGTCGCCGCGCAGCACGGTGTTGCACCACACCGAGCAATCGCGGCCCAGCGTGACGTCGCCGATCACTTGCGCCGAAGGATGCAGGTACAGCCCGTCGCCGGCGGCGGGGCTGGTGTCGAGATAGGAAGACAAGGGCATTGCGTTTAATCTTTCACGGTGTAGGCGAAGCGCACGAGTAGCATCCCGAGCGTGAACCAAAATGATTTCCACAAATAATAGCGCGGCGTGATATTGCTGTGCCAGTAGGATCGCCAATCGGCGATCCACCACGCGATCAGCGCCGAGACGATGGGCGCCAGGACCAGGTTGGCGATGCGCAGCGCCGGCAAGGCGATCAGCGCGTGCGGCACGATGAACAGCGACAGCCAGCCGAGCAAGGCGGCGAACAGGAACCAGCCGACGCAGGGCGCGATGATGCTCTCGCCGCGCCGCGACCGGGTGCGCCCCTGTGTCGGCCAGTCGAACAGTCCGTTGCCGATGACGTTCAGCAGGATCTCGAAAAACACCTCGATGACGACGACGATCAGTTGCTCCATGCGGCCCGCTTAAGCGGCGTAGGTGCCGTCGCCGTGCGGCGCGGCCTGGAATTCGGGCAGCGCTTCGGCTTGGCGCGAATATTCCGCCAACGCCGGATAACCGGCGGCGTCCACCACATCCGGCAGCATCCGCTGGATGAAGTGCCAGGTGACGGCGATCATCACGCCGGCCGGCGGCATGGCCGCGCTGCTCGCGTCCAGCGGATTCTGTTCAAGCTCGGCTTCCAACACGGCAAGCGCGGCGTGCATTTGCGCGGTCACGCGCGTCAGCCACGGCTGATGCAGCTTCTCGGCCGGACGCACATTGTATTCATAGACGATCTGCACCGACTTGTCGCAGGCCGCCAGCGCCAAGCCCAGTTGATGCTGCGACCGCAGCAGCTCCGCCGGCATTGTCGGCGTGCGGCGCGCCGCCGGCATGGCGATGCACTCGGCGTATTGCAGGATCAGGGTCGAGTCCATCAGCACAGTGCCGTCGTCGGCCAGCAAGGTCGGCGCCTTGACCGCCGGATTGACTTGCCGGAACTGCTCGTAGGTGCTGAACACCGACAGCGATTGATGCTCGAAGCGCAGCCCCAGCATCTGCAGCGCCACCGCGACGCGGCGCACGTATGGCGAATCGAGCATGCCAATCAGTTTCATATCGTCTCCTTTGATTCATCGAGCGCCCATTCCGCCGCCTTGCGGGCGTGGATGGCGGTGGTGTCGAACAGCGGCACGGCGGCATCCGGCTGCGCCACCAGCAGCGAGATCTCGGTGCAGCCGAGGATGATCGCTTGCGCGCCTTGCGCCACCAGCCCGGCGATGATGCGGCGGTACTCGTCGCGCGAGGCGTCGACGATGCTGCCCAGGCACAGCTCCTCGTAGATGATGCGATGCACGATGTCGCGGTCGGCCTCGGCCGGCACGATCACCTCCAGTCCGTGAAGCTCGCGCAGGCGCTCCTTATAGAACGCCTGCTCCATCGTGAAGCGCGTGCCGAGCAGGCCGATCTTGGCATGGCCGGCGCGCTTGATCTCTTCGGCGGTCGGGTCGGCGATGTGGAACAGCGGTATCGTCACCGCCGCCTCGATGGCGGGCGCGACCTTGTGCATGGTGTTGGTGCACAGCACCAGGAACTCCGCGCCGGCCGCCTGCAGCGCACGCGCCGCGTCGGCCAGCATCGCGCCGGCCGCGTCCCAGTCGCCCGCGTGCTGCAAGCGCTCGACCTCGTGGAAGTCGACGCTGTACAACACCACCTTGGCCGAATGCAAGCCGCCCAGGTGTTGCTTGACCGTTTCATTGATCTGACGGTAGTACGGCACCGTCGATTCCCAGCTCATGCCGCCGATTAATCCGATGGTTTTCAAACCTGCTCCTTATTGACGTGCATAACTGACGGTCAGCATTTCCCACTGATGGCCGTCGGGTTCATTCCAGTAGACGATGCTGCCGCCGTGCGCGGTATCGACCGCGTGATCCACCGGACCGTGCACCGCGCTGCGATAATCGATCCCGGCCGCGCGGATGCGCGCCAGGATGGCGTCGAACTCGTCCTGCCGCACGCGGAAGCAATAGTGTATCAGGGGGATCGGTTCCGGCCATTGGTCGAAGTCGAAGGTCAGGCCGTCGTTGACGAACACCGCCGCGAACGGGCCGACGCTGGTGGGCGACCATGGCACGCCGAGCAAGTCCGCCAGCAGTTTCGCCGCCGCGAGCTTGTCGCGCGCCGGCACCATCAGATGATCCAGTTGTATCGCCATCGCCGCCTCCCTAAAGCCAGGAATCGATTTTAGCGGCAAAACAGCCGGATGTCGTTCTCCGCGGTTTGCAGGTCGTTGGCGTCGATCGGCATGCCGTTGCTGTGGGTCAGCTTGTCGCTCTTGATGTCGCGCGCCATGTCGCAACGCGACGCGTCGCTGCCGGTCTTGCCGCCACGGTAGGCGGCCTGCTTCGGCACCGGCTTGCCGCGCGGCGGGCGGCCGCTCTCCGCCTGCACCGAGGCCGGCGGGCGGCTCGCTTTCAGCTCGGCGGCCGGCGCTTGGGCGGCGTCGGCGCCGGTCAGCGGCGAGGCGAACAAAACGGCGGCGAGAAACTTGGACATGGATTTTTCTTATCGAAAAACAACCAGCCCATTTTACAAAACATTTGCCATTTAAAAACTATTGAAATGTCACTAAGATTGCAATAAAACCGTCGCGCCGCGCCCGACCGCGCGCGACACGGCCATCACGTCCCAGTTGGTGAGGCGGATGCAGCCGTGCGACTGGGTCTTGCCGATCTTGCCCGGCTCGGGCGTGCCATGGATGCCATAGTGTTCGATGCTCAAGTCGATCCACGCCACGCCGACCGGATTGTTCGGGCCGGCGGCGATGCGCGCCTTGCCCTCGCCCGCCTTGGCGTCCCAGAACAGCTTGGGGTTGTAGCGGTACTCGGGATTGGTGGCGACGCCGCGCACCTGCCAGCGTCCCTCGGGCAGCGGATCGTGCTTGCTGCCGGTGCTGGCGGGGAACTGCGCGAACGGCATGCCGGTCGCGTCGAGCAGGGTCAGCGTGCCGTCCTTGGCGTCGACCAGGATCGAGGCGGCTTTCGGCAGCGGCTTGGCGGCCGCCACGTTCGGCACCACCAGCTTCTCGCCGGCGCGCTTCAGCGACTTGCCGGGATTTAAACGACGCAGCAGCTCGGGGCTGCAATGGAAGCGCTCGCCCAAGGCCTCGGCCAGGCTGGCGTAGGCCAGCGCCGGCAATTTGGACTTGGCGGCCATGCCCGCCGGCACCTTCGCGTACGGGCCGGCGACGTCCTGCGCCGTGACGGTGTAGACGTCGAGCACCGGCGCCTGGTCTCGCGCCAGCACCGTCCAGGTGGCGGCGTCGACCAGGCCGGTGACCGGCAGCTGGTTCAGTTTCTGGAAGCCGCGCACCGCCTGGCGCAGATTGCCGCCATAGGACGCGTCGATTTCGCCGGAGGAAAAGTGGGCGCGGTCGAGCAACACCTGGGCCCGCAGCACCTCATCGCCGCGCGATTGTGGGCCGATGACGGGCGCCGCGTGAACACCGGCCGCAGCCAGCGATACAACAAATAAAAGAACTCTCAAGCCGGACTCGATAACAACCAGGGCGCTTATTCTAGCCTATGCGGGCCGATTGATGACGGCCTCTATGCGGTGCCCGTCGGGGTCGACCAGGAAGGCGGCGTAGTAATGGTCACCGTAGTCTTCGCGCAGGCCGGGCGCGCCGTTGTCGCTGCCGCCGACGCGCAAGGCGGCGGCGTGGAAGGCATCGACCGCCGCGCGCGACGGCGCCGAGAAAGCCATGTGGAAACCGGCGCCGGGCGGCGTCGCGTCCGGCCGCAGCTTGAGGCACAGCAAGTCCTTGTCGTCCTCGATGCCGTAGCCGATGATGTCGTCGTCCTCGCATACCCGGCGGAAGCCAAGCGCGCCGAGCGCCGCGTCATAGAAGGCGCCGGACAGCGCCAGGTCGCGGACGCCGAATGAAATGTGATGCAACATGGTGGGGGAACCCTTATCAGTCCGGCTTGCGGTATTTTTGCATCACGTAGCCGAGCCGGCCACGGTTGTCGTCCAGCCAGGTCCACAGCGCTTCGACCTGCTCGCGGTGGGCGCGGTAGTAGGCCTCGTTGAAAGCCAGCCAGACGCGGGTGTTGACCATCGGCTGCGGCAGTTGCACCACCGCGCCCTTGTACTTTTCCAGCGTGGCCTTGATGTGGGCCGGCACCACCGACGACACCACCACGCCGTCGACGCGGCCGAGCTTGAGTTTCTCGATGTTGCGGTCCAGGTCGCGCCCGCCCTCGTCGATGGTCAGGCCCGCTTCGCGCAGTCGCGGGATATAGCTGTTGCCCTGCGGGACGCCGAGCACCTTGCCCTGGAAATACTGCATCGGATTGGTGTTGGCAGGCAGATTATCCTTGGCCCGCACCAGCACCACCAGCGTGTTGTGCTGGGCGCGGTTGAGATCGATGTTGCCGGCCTTGTCGCGCGGCAGAGCGATCTCGGCCGGATAGTAGGCCTGCTCGCCGATCGGCGTCATGTCGATGTCGCCGGCCGCCAGCGCCACCTTCAGCCGCGCCACCGGCAGCCGCACCCAGATCGGCTCGCAGCCGAAGCCGGCGCCGATGATGGCGTCATGGATCAGATCGACGCTGGCGCCCGGCGGGTTCGCCACCTTGTCGCCGTCGCCCATCCAGTACGGCGGCCGGTGCTGGTCCATATAGCCGACCCGCACCCGCACGCAAGCGCCACCCGGCGCCGGCGCCGCATGAACCAGCGGGGCGGCCACGACGAACAGCAGCAGCAATAGGCGTGCGCGTGGGCTCATCGGTCACGGGTGTGGGGCGGGCTTGGGCGCCAGTGGCACCGGCGCGGCGGCCTGGCCCTTGCCGACGATCTGGACGAAGATTTCGTTTTGCTTGATCATGCTCAGCTCGTAGCGGGCACGCTCCTCGACCGCGCCGGTGCCGTCCTTGAGGTCGCGCACTTCGGAATCGAGCTTGGCGTTGCGGGCGAGCAGTTCCGCGTTCTTCTTGTGGGCCGTGTCCACCTGGCCTTCGAAGTCCTTCACGCGCAGCCATCCCCCCTTACCCAGCCAAAGCGGGTACTGTATCAGCAGCAGCAGCACTGCCAGTGCGAGGGTGATCAGACGCATGGGGAGGAATGCGGCCGGAGTCGATCCGGCCGCGCTTGCTTAATTACTTCAGATTATAGAACGCGTCGCGGCCGGGATAGGAAGCGATATCGCCCAGGTCTTCCTCGATGCGCAGCAGCTGGTTGTATTTCGCCATGCGGTCCGAGCGCGACATCGAGCCGGTCTTGATCTGCAGCGCGTTCATGCCGACGGCGATGTCGGCGATGGTCGAGTCCTCGGTCTCGCCCGAACGGTGCGAGATCAC
>Ga0247815_10000964_pt1 | contig 22275 bp, 18 predicted proteins | sample UWRJL194509B1_FD_181014 | JGI IMG/M metagenome (GOLD analysis project Ga0247815, IMG submission 181014) | Plant litter microbial communities from Arlington Agricultural Research Station in Wisconsin, United States - UWRJ-L194-509B-1 | ecosystem: Environmental > Terrestrial > Plant litter >...
TATAATTGAACATAATTTTAAAATCCATAAATTGCTTATCCTGAGTCGCAAATATACAATCCCAGGCCCCCAGATTGCAATTTGAGGTGTAACAGACTTGTAGCAGTAAGCAATTAAGTGTTTTGACGGATATTTAATTACTTTTGAGATTGAACTGTTCCTCGTCGTATCTACAACCTAAAATCCTAACCTATGCTTAGACGCAACTTGTTCCTTTTGCTCTTAATGATGTTGTACACGTTGTCCATTGCTGCACAACAGGCTTCTGATTCTATCAATACAGAAAACCGCAAAATCAACGAGGAAAAGTTACTCAAGGATCATCAGCAGAAGCAAATAGACTCTTTAGTTAAAATCCAGTTAAACAGGGAATTGGCTGATGCAGCTGGCAACAAAGAGAAAACTATAGTGCTGGAAGAGAGATTAAGAGCGATTGCAGTAAGCGATTCGCTAAGAAACATTGCACAGGCCGAGGAAATAATAAAGTTGAAAGAACATGCGGTAGGGTATCCGGTTACGCTGAACCACGACACCCTTTTTCTAATTTACACAAGAACAGGCTCTTTCAATGCCAGGGAACGGGCAGCGGCTATCTCAAAGAAGATTACTAGTTTGTATGAGGATGCATTTTATTCACCCGATTCATTGAAAATCAACTCAAGCACCGACAACTTTGATATTATCTACAAAAACAGGGATGTAATACTGACAGTATCTAATCTTGATGGATTATGCTTTGCAAAAACAAATAAGGCCCTTGCTGATGAATATCTGGGTAAGATTAAAAAATCGATAGCTGCAGAACGGGAATCACACAGTCTGATAAACTGGGCCAAACGGATTGGCCTATCATTACTAATTCTTCTCCTGTTGATTACTATGGTTAAAGCGGTGAACTGGTTATTCCGTCAAAGTCAAGAATATCTGGTTGCGAAAAGCAGGCTACTTGAAAGAGGACTTGCTATTGGCAGGATCAAGATCATCGCTGCGAAAGATCTTGAGACCATATTTGTTAAGATTAATAATATTGTACGGCTGGTGGTGACCCTCCTCATCATCTATCTTTCGCTCCCCCTACTTTTTAGTATTTTCCCGGAAACAGAAGCCTGGACGAGTACTTTACTAAACTGGGTATTGGCGCCCTTAAAAATTGCCCTCAACGGCATCCTGCAGTATCTGCCAAACTTTTTTACTATTGTGGTCATTTACCTGATCTTTAGATATGCTTTAATAGCGGTACGTTATTTCTTTGATGACTTGGTCGTGGCAATATTCAGGTTAACGGCTTCCATGCCGATTGGGCAGTTCCAACCTTCAAAATCCTGCGCTTTGTGCTGTATGCTTTTATGCTGGTTATCATTTTTCCTTATTTGCCAGGTTCGGGATCTGCAGCGTTCCAGGGTATATCGGTGTTTCTTGGTATATTAATTTCATTAGGTTCGTCCAGTGCGATCACGAATATCGTTGCGGGCCTTGTGATTACTTATATGCGTCCTTTTAAAACAGGCGACCGGGTAAAAATTGGGGAAGTAACTGGTGATATTATTGAGAAAACCATGCTTGTCACAAGAATCAGGACCATTAAAAATGAAGATGTAACTGTCCCAAATTCAATGGTACTGTCAAGCAGTACAGTAAACTACTCCAGCCAGGCGGAACCTCTTGGCCTAATTATCAATTACGTGGTAACGATTGGTTATGATGTGCCATGGAAGACAGTATACGGTCTTTTAATCAGTGCAGCTTTGAAAACCAGATATATTGATGCAAACCCAGCACCATTTGTACTTCAAACCAAACTGGATGATTTCTACGTGGGCTATCAAATAAATGCTTACACCAAAGAGGCTGGTAAACAAGCTATAATTTACAGCAGCCTCTTAGAAAATATACAAGATGAACTGAAGGCGGCAGGAATAGATCTTTTATCCCCTAACTATAATGTGATTGTAAAAGGACCTACCAATCCAGCTTAATAAAGGATACGCCCTAGCCAGGCAAAGTGATATTGATTGTCAAGCGGTTATTGGTTACATTTAGCTTTTGGGCACGATCTATGGTTTGCAGCTGACCGGCTTTTTCCAGGGTACTGATCTGCGCTTTGCTGGGTTTTTACAGATAGTATTTGTCACGTCCGACAGTATGTTTGGGTGTAAATGTTATTAAAAGAAAAGTTCTTTCATTAGTCCTGCGAATGCCAAAGGCCCCATCAAGCTGGCCACTCAGCCCTTTAATAAGGTTCATTCCGAGGGACCTTGATTTGTGAATGTTAAATTCTACTGGGAAACCAGATCCATCATCACTGATTTCCAGACTTACAGTATCATCCCCATTTTCCCTGAAGGTTACATGCACTGTACCATCCTTTTTGTTGCCAAACGCGTGTTTTATAGCATTGGTGATGGCTTCATTGAGGATCAGTCCCACCGGTATAGCCTGATTAATATCCAGCTCAACCGGGAACAGGTCAAACTGAAAACGTATAGACCCGGAGGGATTGAGGCTATCTTTCAAATAGGCTGTAAGGTCCATGATGTATTCGCGCATATTGACAAATGCCAGGTTTTCTGACTGGTACAACTTCTGGTGGATCAGAGAAATAGAGAACATCCTGTGCTGACTTTCTTTTAGGGCATTTTTTGCAGAATCATCGTGAAGATAGGAAGACTGCGTATTGAGCAGACTGATAACAATCTGCAAGTTATTTTTAACCCTATGGTGGACTTCTTTGAGTAGCCACTCCCTGTCCTTCAAGACCTTTTCGAGCGAGGTATTCTTTACACTGATCTCTTCTTTTTGTACCTGAAGGTCTTTGTTGCTCCGGTTTTTAAGTTTGTACTGCTTATACAAAAGCGCGAGGATAATGCCCAGCAGTGCTATACAGGCAAGTGTATACCTCTGGCTGATATTCGCTTTTTCAAGCTTATTTTGCTGTAGCCTGCTCTTATTATTCAGTGCCGCCAGATCGTTTGTGCGCTTTTCAGTTTCGTACTGTATTTGCAGTTCCTCAATCTCCCTGGTTTTCCGGCTATCCAGTATTGAGTCATTTAATTCCTTTTGTTTTTTTTGGTGATCAATTGCCGACAGGTAATTACCCTGGGCAGAATCAACACGGAAAAGCATTTGATGGATGTCCATTAATGCTGCCGCGGACAGTTTCTGCGGATTAAACTTGAGTGCCTTACGCAAATAGCCCCCTGCCCTGTTAAACGATTTGCGTTCAATATAAAACCGTCCAACGGAGCGCTGCGCTTCCTGCGAAACCTCAAAATCCATATTCGAACTGGAATACAATTGCAGGGATTGCAGGTAATACTGTTCTGCGAGGGCATATTTCTGAAGGGCATTGTAAGAGGATGCAAGATTTTGGGCAAAACATGCCCGTTGAATAACCGAGATTGGGGGCAGCGCTTTTGCAAGTTCGCGCGTAAAAGCCAGCGCTTCCTTTGCCCGTCCTTTCCTGATCATTTCTTCTGATACATAACCTGCTGCGACAAACACTCCGAATGAAGCCCGCTGATTCAAACGCCACTTCTGTAACGCCCATTTGTACCAGGCAATGCCCTTTTCGGTATTTCCGATTTCCATATAGATGCGGGCCAGGTCAGCATAAAAATTGGCCGCAGAAGAAGAATCCCCACTCTGTTTCATGCTTTGGATGGATAACATCGAATAGCGGAGACTTTTATTAAAATTACCTTTAACCCTGCTAACCGTTGATAGTAAATTGTAGGTATAATGCAGTCGTGGATATTTGATAGCTTTATATCTTTTAAGCACGTCCATCAACTCCCTTTCTGCCAAATCAACCTTACCCTCATCAAAATGTATAGAAGCTATCTCCTTCAGCACGTTTATTTCAAGGCTGGGTTTGTTGAGGGCATGGTAAAGTTTTGCTGACTGGCCAAAATGATTAAGTACTTCGGTGGTATAAGTTCCCCGGGTGGTTAACCAAACCGCAAAGCGGAACTGCAAGTCGGCCTCAGCTTCCCTGTCACGGGTCCTGCGGAATTCATGAATAGCCTGGTTAAAAAGGAAACGCCCACGTGGTTCGTTTCCCCTCTCCATAGCAACCACAACAGACATAATCCGGCCCTGGTGCTGCCAATATTCCAGCTGGAGGGAGTCACTGATTTTGTTGGCCATGTTAAGGTACCTTTCGGCACTATCCAGATCTACCTTCAGCTCTCCAGGTTTAAACACGTGGAATTTACCAATTTCCATCAGCAACCTGATGCGGGTTGTATCATGGCGGGCTGACTTTAGCTGATGGATTAATCCATTAACCGCTTTTTTTTCGAGTGACTGACCTTTTACAGGATTTAATGTCAATAATAAAACCGCTAAGATGCAGATATTATAAAATAAAGCCCGATACGGAAATCTCATCATACGATCTATCTGATTTTCTGGTAATGTCAAGACGAATTTCCGATTGAATTGCTTTACAATTTAGAAAAAAATACAGATAAAATAAAAAATTACCAACAAATATGTGTTCAGGTCAAATTGTTATCCCGAAGAGGGTTGCATGGAATCTGCTCGAACGATTGCCTATCAATCTTAATCAATTTAGGTCAAAAATCTCTCCTGCTGTGATTTTCAAAATGTAGAATGCTTTATTACTGATGCGATTATCCTATCTTTAATAACCAGACTTAAACTAAGATAGCACATGAGGACCTTTTATAACCAGTGCATTAACTTCTTCTGGACAATAGTCTGTTTCGCACCCGTGTTATCATTCTGGATAAAAAACGGAATAGACTATTCGCTATATATTTTCATAGCTATAAGTTGTTTGGTTGCCATTACACCCGAACAAGTACTCAATCGGCTGCAGATAAGTAGACGGCGAAAATTTTATCATAATATAGGAATCAAAATTGTTCAAAAGTTGGTTCAGGACGGGCACTGGGGCGGTGATCTTAGGCGTTACCTCACTATAATTGCTATGTACGAAAGGTTTCACTGGTGCTGTTTTCTCTTTTTTACTGCAACAACCATCTATGGATACCTTTCAAGTACCTGGCAATGGAAGCTGGGTATACTAATTGCAAATCTATTGTACAATGTATATCCAATCCTGTTGCAACAATATAATAAGATGAGGATTAAACGAATACTCGCTAGACACCCAAAAGAAAAATGGGAGGAAATATAATTATAACCGGTCAAAAAGTTTTAACAAAATGTCGGCTTCAGCATAGGATTACAGAACGTAAAGCTATCCAGGTATATGTTTAATTACTACATGGATTATTCATACCCTATAGATAAATTGAACAAAAACTATTAGATTTATTTCCATAAAAAAAACGAAAAGTTATGCGGCATATTCATCCTCACTTGGGGCATCGTTTTCGTTGGACATCCTGGCATTGTTATTCAATATTATTGTATGCACGATCACCGCATGCCTCGGTTTTATTATCATTAGAAGTTATAGGAACGCTAAGGCCAGTAGATGAAACGGATAAACATGGCTCTTTTGCTGATAACTCTATCTTGCCCTGGGCTAAATCAAAGTCAATAAAATCTGAACTAATATTTATATAATATGCAGCAAAAAACACTTTCAATACGGCCCTTTATAGGCGCAAAAGATTTTGAAATTTCAAGGAGCTTCTACCGTGATTTAGGCTTTGAGGAATTGATGGTAGAACCTAAATTGTGCCTATTCAAAAGCGGTGAACTGGCATTCTATTTACAGGGTTATTACGCAAAGGAATGGGTAGAAAATACAATGATTTTCATGGAAGTGGAGAGTGTAAACGAATTTTACAATGAGCTGCTGGCCTTGAACCTCCCTGAAAAATACAAAGACGTAAGATTAGTACCGATACGTGTGGAGCTATGGGGCAGCGAATGCTTTTTACATGACCCTTCAGGCGTGCTTTGGCATTTTGGAGAGTTTACCCACCAGTCTTAACCCGGTTCTCTTCTTCGTTTGATCCTGTTTTATGCTGGCGTACTTTAACTTTCTTATTTCCAAAATTATAAGTAAGGTTTAGCCTGATTACACGTGAATCATACTTTTGTCTATAGCTGAAGTTGTTGTTCAGGACCTGACTGGTAGTATGGGTTCTGCGCGTATCGAAAATATCGCTTACCGCAACCTTAAGGTTCAATTTTTCTGTGGCAAATGATCGGCTAATACCAGCATCAACAAAATAGTTAGGTTTGATGTTCACTGATCCGTATACCCTAGAGGAAGTGTAGCTGCCGATAACTTCTGCTTTGTAGGCACCGACAGACAAGGTTTGCAAGGCCTTAATCTGAAAGGCCGCTTTCCCTGTTTTCAAGTGCTGTCCGACAATGGTATCAGTTTCGTAGCTGCTGTAAAAGCCGTTGAAATCAATGTTAGCCGTCCACCATTTGGTAATGTGATGGCTGGAATTCACACTAAAAGAATAATAATTGTTGCTTTCCAGGTTCCGCTGCGTTTGAAACGTTTTGTTCCCATCCGTTAATACAATGTCTGTGATTGCATCGCTTGTATGAGCATAAGTAAGGCTGAGATTGACACTTTTATTATAAGTGTAGGTAGCCTCAAAATTATTGGTGAATTGTGGCTTTAGAAAAGAGTTGCCTTTAAAAAAAGAGAACGGACTGATATAAGATATAAATGGATTGAGGTTGTCATATCCAGGCCTGTCTATCCTTCGGCTATAAGACAAGCCCACCTCATTTTTAATACTTAGGGTGTGTGTGATGAAAGCACTTGGGAAAAAGTTTAAATAATTCCGTTCAACAGGTGTACTGCCAATCAAATTACCATTTGAGTTGGTGTGCTCCGTTCTTAACCCCAATTGTATGGAAGTATGGCTCAGTTGCTTGTTGAAATTGATATATCCCGCACTGATTGTTTCTTTATATATAAAATGATTGGAACGGGACGGATCATTGATCAGATCCCCATCTCTTAACATTTTCGCCTGCAGATCGTTGTCGGTTTTTACATTACTATATTTTACACCTGCTTCCACTTTTAGCGTGCTGCTAAGAGGTTTGGAATAGTCTGCTTTGCCGGTTCTCACATAAATAGCTGAGGGCGTACGATTGGTTAAAAATTCCTGCGGGCGTTTGGGACTACCGTCAGCCAATAGAAAATCGTTATTAAATTCTGAATCATCGTTATTCCGGAACCTGGAATAATCAAGATCAATAGTTACTACCTGCCCGGAAGTGTCTATCAGGAATTTATTATTTAGGTTCAAGGCAACGTTTTCATACTTCTGCTTGGTGTGTGACAAACTATTCACAGTAGAATCTATCCTGCTCCCCACAGAACCTACCTTTGTAAAATTGGTACTATTTTCTCTATTTGTGTTACTGAAGCCACTAGCAACAAAGCCAATGGTATTTCTTTTGTTGATCTCAAAATCGGCACCTATCCTCAAGCTACTGTTATGATTCTGATATGGCGTTTGCGTATTTTCATTAAAAAATGTCTGTGCGGCAGATTGGGCTCCAACTATACGGTCAAGCTTTATCTCCCTGAAACGTTTATTATCAGAGTGGCTCAATGAACTGAATATATTTAGTTTTCCCTGATGATGATTGAGGTTGAGACTACCGTTATCCCTGAAGTATTTGCCGGCAGCTACACCAAGTACCACATTGCCGTTGGTACCTGATTTACCATCCTTTTTAAGTTTAATATTTAAAATACCAGAATTACCTGCCGCATCATACTTAGCAGAGGGATTGGTAATAACTTCTATCGATTTGACGGTATTACCATCGGTTCCACGTAGTAAAACAGCAAGTTGACTGGACGATAAATAGGTTAATTTGTCGTTGATCATAACTGATACCCCCGACTTCCCCCGCAGGCTGATATTGTCGTCCTTATCGATAGTTACACCCGGAGCCCGCTCCAGGATTTCAAAAGCCGAATTGCCCGTAGCCAAAATACTATTTTCTACGTTCATCACCAGTCGGTCCGCTTTCCGTTCTATCAATGGCTTCGAAGCGGTTATAGTAACATTCTTTAGTTCATGCGGTGTAGCTGACACCTTAATATCTTCCAGCAGATAACGCTGGTTGCTGCTGAATTCAAATACCTTACTGGAGGCCTTGATGAAATCAAGACCTGTGATCCTCAAAATATAACGGCCAGCGTTCACATGTTCAAATACATAGCGTCCGTCTACATTAGTAGTTGTTCCTGTAACCACAACGGAATCTAGAGCCGTTAACAAGGTAATATTTGCAAATTCTACAGGTTTAGCCTGTTGATCGGTTATTCTGCCTGATACGTTGATGTTTGGCTGAGCATTTTGCCCGGCGACAGATATGGCACAAAAAAGGAAGATGAAAAGGGGATAGGTAAGTTTTGACATGTTTGGAAATATTCTAGCCGCAAAAATATTGCTATTACCTGCTAACCTATATTACCATATTTGGGGATATTAAACCGGCAATTTTGTGTAGTGCAATTGTGCCGCATCAGTCTGGTAGGCCTAATTGGAACAAATTTAGAGTGCTATTGTTAAGCAATAGACCAGCGTGCTGACTGATATAATCATTAGGCATGACTGGAAATAAATTAGCCTATGAAAGCACCTGAAAATAAAAACAAGAATACCGTTGAACGCCCCTACGTGATGTGCCTGATGATGACCTCAGTAGATGGTAAAATACTTGGAGAGAAATGGGGCGATAGTCCACAAGTGAAAACATTGCGTGGTAAATTTGAAGAAATCCATGAATTAATAGGAGTAAATGCCTGGATAGTTGGACGCGCCACGATGGAAAAGGATTTCACAGATTTTGCAAAACCTGTTCTTAAGAAAGGGCGTCAGGAGATAGATCGCCAAGATTTTGTGGCGGCACACGAAGCTGCTTCATTCGCGATAGCAATTGATGGAGAAGCCAAATTAGGCTGGGAAAAACCAACAATGTATGGCGACCATGTGATTACCATCCTGACTGAAAAAGTGCCCAACGCCTATCTTGCACATCTGAAAGATATTGGGGTTTCTTACATTTTTGCGGGAACAACCGAGATTAACTTACCAGCAGCATTAAAAAAACTACGACAATTATTTGGTATAGAAAAACTAATGCTTGAAGGCGGTGCACACATAAATGGCAGTTTTTTGAATGAGGAATTGATAGATGAGCTGCACCAGGTACTACTCCCACTGGCTGATGGAACGATTGAGACATCTACACTTTTTGAAGTTGATCCAAAGGTAAAAAAGAAGGGCGCAACTTTATTGAAGTTGTCCAATGTGCAAAAAATGGACGACGATGTCCTTTGGCTAACTTATACACCCAACTACTAATATTCTGCTACCCCCCGTGTGCTAATTGGGCTGGCAGTTTAGATTATCCAAATACCGGCAATTGTCATCATTTTGTTTGAAATTCGTATAAAATCGTTTGAAATTCGTAAACACCGAAATTGGGAGGCAGGTATCTTTGAGGATGGTAAAGTTCGAATAACTATGACCATCAAATTAACAAGATCATTAACTCAAATTATAACTATGATTTCTTTAAAGGTCAACAAAAAGCCTTATGAGGTTGATGCAGATCCGAACATGCCTTTGCTTTGGGTAATCCGTGATATCATTGGGCTAACCGGTACAAAGTTCGGTTGCGGAGTGGCCCAGTGCGGTGCCTGTGTTGTGCACCTTAATGGTGAAGCTGTACGTTCATGCGTAACCAAACTAAGTCGCGCAGAACACCAGGATATTACGACTATAGAAGGTTTATCAAATGATAACGACCACCCCCTGCAGGTAGCATGGAACGAAGCCAATGTACCACAATGTGGTTACTGCCATTCGGGACAACTCATGTCTGCAGCAGTCCTTTTAAGGGAAAAACCTAAACCTACAGATCAGGATATTGACGATGCCATGGCGGGTAACATTTGCAGGTGTGGAACATACCTCCGCATTCGCCAGGCGATACATATGGCGGCAGAATTACAGCAAAAAAAGGGAGGTGCCAAATGAAGGTCCAAAAAAATTCAAGCTCATCGCTAAAGCCATTCAAATCGGTGATTGTAATGGCCATCATCCTTTGTACAGCAGGAATAATGGCTTTCGCATTCAATACCGGCCGCGATCCAAAAATAAATATGCCCGTTACTGTTGGAATAAAAAAAGACAGTGTAGCATCGGTTAAAGCCTTTGCAGCAGTATATAAGGTTTTAATGAGCCCGCGATGCCTCAACTGCCACCCGGCAGGTGATGTTCCTTTTCAGGGTGATGACAGTCATTTACACACCATGTTTCCAAAAAGGGGTATTGATGGTAAGGGAGTTCTTGCGATGAAATGTGCAAATTGCCACCAGCCGGAAAACACACCTGGTTTACATACCCCTCCAGGAAATCCCAACTGGCATTTACCACCGGCAGATATGAAAATGGTTTTCGAAGGCAAAAGCCCTCGTCAGCTGGCCAGGCAAATGGTAGATCCCAACCAGAACGGGCATAAGAACATGCAGCAGCTGATTGAGCACGCCGATGACGGACTGGTTCTATCTGGCTGGAATATGGGCGAAGGACGTACCAAACCACCATTAACCCATGCTGCGTTTAAAAAAGCGTGGATCACATGGATTACAACAGGTGCTTACGCACCGAAAAAGTAGATTATTAATAAAATTTGCCGCTATGAGTATCAAAGAAGTATCCAGAAGGGATTTCCTCAGACTTTCCGGCATTGCCGGCACCGCACTTTGTCTAGGTTTTTATTCTCCTGCCACCGCTGAGGAAACTGAAATTATCAATGCCAGCGGAGTCGCAGCCGGTGACGTAGAAATGAATGCATGGATTTATATCAATACCGACGGTAAAGTCACCATTGTGAACCACCGGGCCGAAATGGGACAGGGTTCTTATCAATCTGTTCCACAAATTGTTGCTGAAGAGCTGGAAGTAGATTTGAAAGATGTGAATATCATTTTTGCCCAGGGGAATAAGGAAAAATATGGCAACCAGGTAACAGGTGGAAGTTCTACAATAAGGGGCAGCTACAAGAATTTACTAAAACTGGGCGCTACGGCCCGGGTAATGTTAATTACAGCTGCAGCTGCTAAATGGGGTGTTCCAGCAGCGGCATGCCATGCGGCGTCTGGTCATGTTATCCATACGGCCTCCGGAAAAAAATTCCATTATGGCGAGTTGGTAACTGAAGCCAAAAAATTGGAGGCTCCAAAAGAAGTACCACTGAAAAATAAAGCAGATTACAAATTAATCCGCAAACCACTTCACAGGCAGGATACGCCGATGAAAACCAATGGCGCCGCAGGTTTTGGTCTGGACAAAAAATTGCCTGGAATGATGTACGCGGCCGTTGTACGCAATCCGCGCCTTCGTGGCGTTGTAAAAAGTTTCGATGCCACCGCTGCATTAAAAGTGCCGGGAGTTCAAAAGGTATTTAAGGTTAGAATGGGCGTTTTCACAACGTTTCGCGAAGGTGTAGCTGTTGTAGCCAATAGCACATGGGCGGCACTTCAGGGTAAAAAAGCCCTGGTTGTAGAATGGGATGATACAGGATTTGAACACATCAATACTGCAGATATTTACACACGCCAGCAAGAGCAGCTAAAAACTACCGAAGGTTTATTCCTGAAAAAACAAGGGGATCCAGACAGTTTCCTGACCGCTGGCGGGAAGGTTCTGGACGTAATGTACCAAACCCCATACCAGTCTCACAGTGCCATGGAACCCGTAAACTGTGTTGCGCATTACCAAAAAGATAAACTGGAAATCTGGGGCCCTATCCAGGCACCAGAATGGGTTCAGGAATATATCAGCGAACAGCTCGGTATGGCCAAAGAGAAAGTGATTGTGAATATGACTTTTCTTGGCGGCGGATTTGGACGGAAGGCATTTATGGATTACCCGCATGAAGCTACCATGATTTCTAAAGAAATAGGGGCTCCGGTACAAGTTGTGTGGACCAGGGAAGATGACGCTACACAAGGTCCTTATCGCCCGGGAATTACTTACCGTTGTCAGGGAGCCGTTGCCGATGGCAACATTACTGCCCTTAAATTCAGAATGTCAGGGCAAAACAACGACCAGTGGCGTTCGGGTAAAAAATCAACAGAGGCCAACAGGAGCACATCTGAAGGTTTTCTTAAACCTTACTATGAAAGCGTAAAAAATCTCAGCTTTGCTGAAGTTCAGTTTGAAACACCCATCCCAACAATGTGGTGGAGATCTGTATATGCTTCAACGAATGGCTTTGCCTATGAAAGTTTCCTTGATGAAATTGCCCATGCTGCAGGTAAAGACCCTTTGGATTTGAGAAGACAGTACCTGCAGGAAGAACGTTGCCAAAAGCTGATCGACAAGATGGAGGAAGTATCAGGCTGGAAGAACAGACGGAAAAATGCAGGATATGGAGTAGCCATCACTGAATGTTTTTCAAGTACGGTTGGACAGGTTGTTAAGGTATCAAAAGATATAAATGGCAAAGTGAAAATTGACCAGGTTTGGGCAGTTATGGACTGTGGCTGGTATGTTAATCCAGATATTATCCGTGCACAGGTAGAGGGCAGTATAGTTATGGGGCTCGGAGCCGCTACTATTCATGAGATCACATTTAAAGACGGACTGGTAGAACAGCGTAACTTCTATGATTATAAAATGCCTAGAATAACAGATATCCCTCCTATTGAGGTTTATATTATGGAAAATGACGAGAATGCCGGCGGTGTTGGCGAACCTGGTTTACCTGCTTTCGCGCCTGCTCTAACCAATGCAATTTTTGATCTTACGGGAAAAAGGATACGCAAGCTTCCTTTTAATCTGGCCGAGGTTTAAGATCCAAAAAAATAAACATGTTCAGTAGCTGGTATTCGTTTACCAGCTACTTCCTGAACCTCCACCTCCGGATGAACCACCTCCCCAATCACTGGAAGAACTGGAAGAATCAGATGAACTTGAGGAGCTTGAACGGTCTGAGGATGAGCTATCAGAATTCCCGCTGTAAGCCATGCCCGCCGCAAACATACCCTTAAATATATTTAGCTCTGCTTTACGGGAAATGGGTTGATTGATAAAATTACTCTTACCACATATCTGACAGGTATAATAAACGGATGCTGTTCCTTCCCCTTTTGTGGTGGCTTTAACGTCAACAACTTTTTTAGTCCTTTTCGCAGTAATACTACGGCATTTTTTACAGCGCCTGATTTTAGTATTTTGATTAAGGTAGGCCAGTTTCATGACCGGATCGCCCTCCTTTGCTTTCCAAAGATCATAGGAAACGGAGCCAAGTTTTTCTTCCATTTTTTCGTTATCCGTAAGTTCTGCAGCCCTGTCGTCTTTCATCAACACCATTTCAGTACCATCGTCAGGGGAGAGATAAGGTGCATATCTTAGCTGACGCAACCTGCGCTTAGCACCAATGTATTTGAAAATAAGAAAGGGAAGCGGAAATAATATCGAATAAACCGTAAAACCCCAAATCATGAGTTTAATATATTGATACTGCTGCACGCGGGTTTCCCCAACAGGTTCGCCCGACAACATGTTACCGATCGCGAAACTAAAAAAGACACTCCAGCAGCAATAACTGATCAGGAAAAACAAATCCCACATGACGAAGATTGGTGTAGCGAGCGCAATGACAGATACAATAATGAGTGGACCCAACAACAAAAAGGGCACCCACCATCCCGAAGCAGAATGAACAACATATTGACCTCTTTTTGAAGTAGTGTAGGCAGAATATGCGCAGATGTATGCAATGAAAAACAAAATGTCCTGAAACAATACCCAACCAAGCTCAGGATAAAGATTGTCATCATCCAACGACTGGTCAATGCCAGTGTCAATAGTTTGAACCACTAACTCCACACCTTTTAACACACCTCTATTGTAATCCCCTTTTTTAAAATAAGGAATCATCAAACCCTGCTGGATCCGTTGACAGGTTAAATCGGTAAGTAAACCTTCCAGCCCATATCCTACCTCAAACTCGATCCGGCGCTGATCAGCAACAACCAGAATAAGAAGGCCATTGTTTTTTTTACGGTCGCCTATTCCCCATTTACGCAACAGAGCCGTCGAAAAATCTTTAGGAACCTGACCTCCGATAGAGTTTACCAAAACAACTGCGACCTGTGCTTTGCCATCTTCATTTAAAGGTTTAATCAGTGCATTCAGCTTTGCCACTGTTTCATTACTCAGAATATGGTCCGCGTTGCTTACATACCCCGTACCGTTAGTTTTAGGATTGACCATTTTGTCAAGTCCTTCCTGCGCAGATACAAGAAAATGCGAAGAAATTAGAAAGAGGATTACGGCGGAAGTACAGAGGTTTTTGAGCATTAATGAGATGGGATAATTGGAACAGATTTAGAATTTTTGTTAACAGGATTTTGAATTGAACTAAGGTGATGCAGTTAAAAAAGCAGTGTCTGATTTGCTGTCTGTAAACATATGTTCCAAACGCTCGCCATGCTGCGACCATCTCGTTAAAACGGTATCTACCTGATAACCATTGGTAATAAAAATTAAATCTGAAGAAGTGTTTTCTTGATTTACAACCTTAAAGTAGCCGTTCTTATTGGTATAAGAGCTCCTGGCACCAGAAAGGGAATTTTCTTTAACCAGTACTTTGCTAATCGGCCTGCGCGTTTCCGCATCAAAAACATAACCATGATAATATCCCTGTGGACCGCAGCTGACGAAAAATAGCATTAAAAAAATAAGCGCTGCCCCGTGTGAGACAGCGTTAAGTTTAAGCAAGATCACCGTCTTCGTCATCAATATCCAGCCCATTTAAAGCTTCCAGATCGTATTCATCTACGTTTGTATCAGGATCGTCGCTCGGCTCAAGATCCAGGTCTTCATTGGTATTCCCCGTGTCATCAGCAGAATTGTACCCATCATTTACTTCTTCGTTTTTTGGGATTTCAGGCTTCACTGTATCTTCCGATGAAGAGAAAATCAGGTTGTTGTCTGCATCCAGCTGTTGTTCTTCGTTCGTTTCCATAATCATAGGTTTACCTTCAAAACAACAGGCAGGTAAATTAGTTTGGATAAAGAAAATACAAACCATTTACTACCAGATAGGTTGTAATACTAGCTGAAAAATTAAACAGGGAATCATGAAAGAAGAAAACATAAAAAAAGCTGCCAGGATTGCCTTAGGTGCAAACCTTATATTTGCCGGTGTAAGCCACCTTACCTTCGCCAGAAAAGATTTCAGGGCGCAGGTGCCTGATTGGGTACCCTTAAAAATAGATAATACAGTGGTGTATTCTGGGATAACTGAAATTCTGATGGGTACCGCACTGGTGCTTACTCCCGAAAAACATGCTGAAAAAGTAGGGCAAGTAGCTGCAGCTTTTTTTACTGCAGTTTTTCCAGGCAACATTTCACAACTTACCCACCATAGGGATGCATTTGGCCTTGATACGGACAAAAAACGTTTTTTACGCCTTTTTTTTCAACCAGTATTGATCTACTGGGCACTGAAAAGCACCTCTCCTACTCAGCGCCGACTAACATAGAGGTATTGCAAATTTGGGATAACAATCCTATTGACGACTTCTAAAACAAAAAAGCTCAGGCATCATTTCAAGATGCCTGAGCTTTTTTACAAAGAATTACAGTAATACCCTACACTAAGGATATTGCTCATCTATTTTTTTTGGATTGGGCCGCTGCCATCAACTTAATGATTTTGTGGAATACTTCTTTGTTCTGGTACATCCCAGTAAACTGGTCTGAATGCGGTCCATAAGCAAAAACGGGAACCATAATGTTCGTGTGGTCGTTTGTACTGAAATGACCGGTCACCCTTCCCTTGCTCTGATTGGCCGCCAAAAGGCTCAGTCCGCCAGTTTCATGATCTGCAGTGATGACCACTAAAGTTTCCCCGTCCTTATCAGCATAACGCATTGCAGCCCCAATAGTCTGATCCAGGTCCAGCAACTCGGTGATGAGATATGGAAGGTTATCATCATGCCCGCCATAATCAACCTGTGCGCCTTCGGCCATGATAAAAAAGCCTTTTTTATTCTGAGACAGTAAGCGGATAGATTGTTCAAGTGAAGTTTTAAGCATGTCGCCACGTCCTTTTAATATCGGGCGTGTAACACTGTCTGCAACCAACACCAACTTTTTTCCGGGTGCCGAAGCAGTCAGTTCTGTAAGACCTGGAAGATAGTCGTAACCCTTTTGCTTAATTTTAGTCATCAGGTTTTTGTCTGAGTTCTCCAAAAAACTTTTACGGTTCGGACCAATCAAAATATCTACATTGCTGTTAAGGAAGTCGGCCGCGATTTTATCCGACCAATTACGTTCAGGTTGGTGCGCATAGAAAGAAGCAGGTGTGGCATCAGTGATATCACCACTGCTAATAATTGCAGATTTTACTCCAAATCCAATAAGCGTATCCGGAATACTGGCTATAGGCCTGCCTAAACTGTCCATACCAACATAACTGTTATTGGTTTTTTCACCACTGGAAAGCGCAGTACCTCCGGCAGCAGAATCTGTATTGCCAGAATTTGCAGACTTAGTGAGGGAAAAGCCAATATGTTTAATGCCTGCAAGGTTAAGGTTTCCGTGGTTAGCGGTAAGGGCTGCCTGTATTTGCGCCAGTCCCATTCCGTCCCCAATAATTAGGATTACATTTTTTACAGTAGTATTTTTCCCATCAGACTTGTATTCAGGTCGGTATACGGGGTATAATTTTGTATTGGTATACTCTGTTTTAGGACGTTCTTTATAAAACTTAGATAACATTTCAGGGTGATCCGTTCCAATCCAGTCCACTCCCAGATTTTCTAGCTCAATCCAGGTATTATAACTATCCTGCGTTCCCCAAAAACGAAAGGGCTTATTCATTTTGTGCGCATCCTGCACTACCTTCTGCAATTTAAGTGTATCCCTTACTGCCGGGTTTCCTTTGCCGTTCCATCCTGTATAGGTTTTAAGGTCATCACTAACCATGGCTACACGTTTCAATTGTTCAGGAGTATAAGCGATGTTAGGCCTCCCGTCAAAAGAAATGTAATCCGGGTAGTTCTTATACTCCGCGGCTACCGGAAGATCTCCGCTCAATACAATGTGAACCGGTTTTTTACTTTGTGCTGGATCTATCATATCCATATATCCTTTTAACTGGTTTATCAGCGCCGGGATTACATGGGCATAATCTTCTTTGATATCAATTACCAATTCAAGACTGCGTTCATCCTTTTTTGGGTAAGGCTGGTTTCCATTCTTTTTATAAAGCTGATAAAGCGGATCCAGGTAAACACTTTTCAGTGTTTTACCTGGAATAATCTGGCCTTTTTCATGCGCAACGTACAATTCTCCATTAGAAAGGAAAACATCTGCTTCAATAGAATTCATCCGTGCTGCATAAGCACCGTAGAACGGGATTTCCTGTACATAATCATTGTGCGAATGCGTCAGGATACGTGACGGATCGGTTCGCTGCGCATATAAAGATATTGCGCCGAATAGCAAAAATGATGAAATGACAGTTTTAGCTAAATACATATTATTCGTTGTTATTAATTACCAGCCGGCGTTTTGTTTGATAATGCCACCACTGTTGTCAATCTCTTTTTGTGGAACAGCCCAAACCGCATGTGTAACGGGGTTGAAAGCACGCGCAGCCCAAATTACAGCTCCGCTCGCACCATGACTTGGTTGGGCATATGCTGCTTGTGCATCGCCCCAGCGAACAAGGTCGCGATGGCGGTCGGCCCACTCCCCTGCAAGTTCACAGCGGCGTTGCTTTTTCAATTCCGCCAATGTTGCGCCAGCAATTGGTGTTAAACCGGCACGGACACGGATTTTGTTAATTTCGGTATCTGCACTTTTGCCCAGCATTATTTCTGCCTCGGCTTTGATCAGAAGGATCTCCGCAAAACGAAGTAATGGAGGATTAAGGTCTGTGGTAGGGTGATCACCATTAGGACTGATGTGTGAACCTACCGGACTTGCATACTTGAACGGGTCCATGTACTTGTTAAATTGGTATCCAGACAAACTGTTGGCTGAACTATAAGTTCTGGTTGCACCAAAGAAAGTAAAGGTATCGCCTGGTTTGAGGATAGTTACAGATCTGCGCTTATCGGTCGCGTCAAATGCATCATACAATTCTTTCGTAGGCACATAATATCCCCAACCATTGTATAAACCCCATCCTTTATTTTCTAACATTACTCCTGGAAGGATACTTCCCCATCCGCCTTCGCCGCTTGGTGTGCTATAAGCCGACCAGATATACTCAGATCCCCAGTTGTTTTCTGCTTTAAACACATCAGCATAGTTTGCCTGCAATGCGCGGTTACCAGAGTTAATGACAGAATCTGCATACAGCTCGGCATTGGCATAATCTTTTTTGTACAGGTACAATTTAGACAAATAGGCCCATGCAGCAGCTTTGTGCGGGCGACCGTAGTCGGTAGTAGCCAGTGCAGAAAACATAGGCAACAGGTTAGCAGCTTTTTTCAATTGACCTTCGATGTAGTTGTAATTTGCCGTGATATTTGCTGCGCGTGGTGTAGGATTAGGGTCATCAGAATTCTCTGGTGTAACTAAAGGTACTCCGGCACGGTCATCAGCATAGTTGTAAGACAACTGGAAATACATCAGCGCGCTTAAGAAATTAGCCTCTCCCAAATACCTGTTTTTAAGGCCCTGGTCCATACTGATAGAAGGCACATTGTTAATCACGTCATTAGCCGACTTGATTGTTGCATAGCGCATCGACCATTGATCGCGGGTATATGAACCAGAAACATAAGCGGAATTGAAGTTCCTGAGATTGTCCGCCTGTCCGTTGGAGCGCCCGGTAACCATATCATCGCTGGCATTCATGTACCACATATATCCACGGCCGTAAAACTCTTCACCGTCAAAATTTCTGTACATCGCGTTAACACCTTTTAATGCGTCTGCTTGCGTCCTCCAAAAGTTACCTTTAGAAGGCTCGCCCTGTGGTGTGATATCGAGTTGTTTGGTACATCCGGATAACACAGAGGCTGTGATCAGGGATGCAAATAAAATGTAACAATATCTGATATTCATTTGAGTATTTTTAATTGTAAAAACTAGTTAAAAATTAACATTTAAGCCAAACAGAACTGATCTTGCTTGCGGATATCTTCCAAGGTCAATACCATTAAGTTCTGTACCAACCTCAGGGTCAAAGCCTGTGTATTTAGTAATTGTGAACAGGTTATTTGCTGTCACATATAGTCTCACGTTACTGATTTTCAGTTTATCCAGGAACTCCTTGCGCAAAGTATAACCAACTGTTACGTTTTTGATTCTCAAGTAGGAACCGTTCTCCAGGTAAAAATCTGAGGTATTGCTAAAGTTTCCGTTGGCATCACTTGCAGATACACGCGGAATGGTACCACTGGTATTTGTTGGCGACCAGGCATCTAAGATGGCAGCATCTTTATTGTAGTTCTGACCAGAAGCGGCATTCAAACTGGTATAGTTCATACCATTGAATATTTTACTGCCTTGTACACCCTGTGCAAATATGTTAAAGTCGAAGTTTTTATAGTTGGCATTGAAACTAAAGCCGTATGAGAAATCCGGAAGCGCACTGCCCGAATATACACGGTCATTGTTATCAATTTTACCGTCCCCGTTGTTATCCACAAATTTAAGATCACCGGCTACAGCGTTTGGCTGGATCACAGTTCCACTTGCGGATTTGTAGTTTTTCGCCTCGTCTGTGCTTTGGAATATTCCATCTGTTTTGATTACATAATAGCTATATAATGGTTGACCTACCTGAATTCTTAAGGGGTCAAGAACAGACCTTACTGTCATATCCGTTCCTAAAGGTATTGTTGTAACGCCATCATTTAAAGATGTCAACTCATTGCTGGATTTAGTGAAAGTCAGGTTCATGCTATAGGTAAATGCATGGTCATCTTTATTTTTAAAGTTTAAACCAAACTCTACGCCTCTATCCCTGGCCGAACCTCCGTTGATCCATTGGGTTTCCACTCCAGTCGTACTGGTAAGTGTCTTTTCAATAATCATATCGTTAGTTTTCTTCACAAAATAATCTGCGCTTAAAGTTAAACGGTTTTCAAAAACAGAGGCATCTATACCAAAATCAGTTTGTTTCGAACTTGCCCATTTAAGGTCTGGGTTCGCCAACACATTTTCATAGTAACCAGGTAAAAGTACAGGGGATGCCCCCATATAGATCTGGCTTTTGGTAAGCAATGGATTTACTGAATTGGCATCCAGGCTTCCTAAATTTCCTAACACGCCATAACTTCCTCTTAATTTCAGCTGGCTTAACCAATTTATATTTTTCAGGAAATTTTCTTTAGACACTACCCAACCCGCGGATACAGAACCATAATTCTCAAACTGATTTTGCTTTGCAACCAATGAGGTTCCGTCACGTCTTCCAATCAATGAAAGCAGGTATTTAGCGTTGTAATCATAATTAATCCTTGCCAGGTAAGAAATAAGTGCACTGGTTTCTTTATAGCTGGATGAAGGATAGATTTCATTTGCATTTTGCAGGTAACGGTAGTCTTTAGACTCATCATCAAATCCCTGTGCAAAAATAGAAGTTCCCTCTAAGGTAGTTTTCTGGTAGGTGAAACCACCAACCGCATCAAAATGATGTAATCCAAAGGAATGGTTGTAGCTTAAGGTCTGCTCAGTTAGTAAATCGGTGTCGTTTGAAGAATTTTGCGTTAACTTGTTAAAATCGAATATCTTTCCGATCTCAGGCACTTTAGTTTCAAATTCTTTATAAAAAGTAGAAGTTTTAGTTATCGCTAGGCTTGATCTGAATTTCAAGTCCTTCATGAAATTAACCTCCAGATAGGGGTTAACGTTAATAGTTTGTATCGGGTTGCTTACATCGCGACGTTGCAGATAGGCAATAGGATTAATCACATCTCCATAGGCTCCTGCGTATTGTGCCGGCAATCCTGAGAATGCTCCTGTCGGTGTATAAACCGACACACTTGGTGGATAATATAACGCTGATATAATAGCACCAGTGTAACTGCTGGTAGTATTTCCCGAGTTTCCATTGGTGTTTGAATAAAACATATTTTCACCAATTTTCAACCATGGAGTGATCTGGTGTGCAGAATTTAACCTGTAATTGAAGCGCTTTCCATAAGTGTTCTGTAAAATACCTTCAGTATTGCGGTAATCAAAACCCGTATAAAAATTAGAAGTCTCACTTCCACCGCTCATCCCGAAACTATACTCCTGTTGCAGGCCTGTACGAAATATTTCATCAACCCAATCTGTCTGTGTGATTTGTCCTTCTGGATAGACGCTGGCATTAAAAGCCGGGTTTCTCGCACTACCTGCATTATCAGCAGCCAAATTAGATACCTCTGCATATTGTGCCGCGTTTAGTGCCTCAACTTTTTTCCAGGGAGTTTGGAAACCGGTTTTAACATCCAGACTTACCGAAATTTTTCCAGCTTTACCTTTTTTAGTAGTCACTAAAATCACACCGCCCGATGCCCTTGCACCATAGATGGCAGCGGAAGCGTCTTTCAATACTGAAATAGACTCGATGTCATTCGGATTTAAAGTAGGCGTACCTGTAAAAATAGCTCCATCAACTACATATAAAGGTTCCTCTCCGTTGATACCACCAATTCCCCGTACATTTACTTTTGGAGCAGCCGTTGGGTCTCCCCCATCATTCACTACGGTTACACCTGGTGTTTTTCCCTGTAATGCTTCTGTGAAGTTCCCCAGTGAACGGGAAGTTAACTTATCTGTTTGAACTTCTGATACCGCACCGGTAACAGTAGATTTCTTTTGCGTACCGTAACCTACAACAATTACTTCGTTTAAGTTTCCGGCTACCGGTTTCATGGTAATAACCAGGGGTTTTTCACTGGTAACGGTAACCACCTGCTTTTCGTATCCGATGAAAGAAACTTCAAGTATGCTGTTTAAAGGTGCAGAAATGGCGAACATACCATTGGCATCAGTAGAAACACCATTGGTAGTACCTTGTACCTTTACGCTAACACCAAACATTACCTGGTTATTTTCGTCGAGGACTTTACCGGTAATGGTAATTCTTTCGGCGTTGTTTTCCGCACCTGAAATAACTACCTTATTCTGGTCAACAATCTGGTACAGCAGCCTTCCGTCAAGCAGTTCTTTTAAAATTTGCGCCAATGGGGCTTCCTTAACTTTCAGGTTAACCCTACCTAATTTTTTTAACGAAGCATTGTTATAAAAAAACCGGTAATCGCTGTCATGCTGAATAGCAGACAATATTGTACTCACCTCTGTCTGTTTA
>Ga0247815_10000965_pt1 | contig 22262 bp, 21 predicted proteins | sample UWRJL194509B1_FD_181014 | JGI IMG/M metagenome (GOLD analysis project Ga0247815, IMG submission 181014) | Plant litter microbial communities from Arlington Agricultural Research Station in Wisconsin, United States - UWRJ-L194-509B-1 | ecosystem: Environmental > Terrestrial > Plant litter >...
CCCTGCTCAGGGAGGTACTTTTTTCAGCAACATGCAAAGCGTTTCGCGCTGGGAGCATAAAAAAGACATGGATAAACTGGGTAAACCTGTAGACAAAACGGAGTGGGGCATGGCACCACAAATTGTAAATGCTTACTTTAACCCATCTTACAACGAGATCGTGTTCCCGGCAGGTATATTACAGCCTCCTTTTTATGACTACAGGGCAGATGAAGCTGTTAACTATGGTGGTATAGGTGCTGTTATAGGCCACGAAATTTCGCATGGTTTTGACGATTCGGGTGCGCGTTACAATGCCGATGGTAACCTTGTTAACTGGTGGAACGACCAGGACCTTACACAATTTACAGGCCTGGGTGGCGCCCTTGCCGACCAGTACAGCGCACTACAGCCGCTACCGGGTATTTTTGTAGATGGTAAGTTTACACTTGGCGAAAACATAGGCGACCTGGGTGGTGTTAATGCTGCTTACGATGGTTTACAACTGTACCTTAAAGAAAAAGGAAATCCGGGATTGATAGACGGCTATACGCCAGAGCAGCGTTTCTTTATTTCGTGGGCTACTATATGGCGCACAAAAGCAAGGGATGAAGCTATTAAAAACCAGGTTAAGACAGACCCGCATTCGCCGGGAGTATACAGGGCTTATGTACCGTTACAAAATGTTGATGCTTTTTATACCGCTTTTGGCATTAAACCGGGCGATGCTATGTATGTAGCACCGGATAAACGTGTGAAAATCTGGTAAGTACCATAATATTTTCTCAAAAGCCTGCGTTGTATTTTAAACAACGCAGGCTTTTTTTGTTTAATACTGATAATTTACTCAAATTTGTATTTTAAATGATTATTTAAAAATTAACTTTGTGTTGCTAAAACGATTGCTAAGTTTTGAAGAAGAAGTTACATGTATTTGCTGTAGATGACCACGAGGCTATACTTGATGGTTATAATTTTATGTTCGAAAATATCGAATACAATCAGGATGAGCTACTGTTTACTAAGGCTTCTGACTGCGAATCGGCATTTAACAAAATTAAAGAACATACTGAGACTCCCTTTGATATTGCCCTTATAGACTACAGTATACCCGCCTTTGCAGATATGAATTTACAATCTGGCCGGGACATTGCGGTGCTTATAAGAAAAACAATGCCCCAATGTAAAATTGTGGTACTAACCATGCACCGGGAAGTAAGCATATTAAGTAATGTACTCCTTGCGGTAAACCCGGAAGGTTTTATAAACAAAAGCGATTGTAATATAGACGACCTGTGCGATGCCTTTACAAGGGTTTTAAAAGGCGATACCTACTACAGCAAGACCATAGTAAACTACAGCAACCGTAAAGAAAAAGGTATTACCCTTGAGGATATAGATGTGCGCATTATTGTACTGCTGAGCAAAGGGATAAAAAATAAAAATTTAAGCAGGTACATACCGCTTACAGATAGTATTATAGCTACACGCAAGCATAAAATTAAAAAATTGCTTAAGGTAGAAGGCGATGATAAAGACCTTATTCATGTAGCCAAAAGCCAGGGGTATATTTAATAGTTACTTTTGAATATCACATTAAATTTTTACCACATAGGAATATAGTATACATTACATCTGATATATAGCGATTTTAGGAAACATAGCCTATGTAAAATGCCTGTGGCATCTATAAAATCCTCTACGTACGTAAAGCCTATATCTCCGTATGATAAAAAATTTAAAGAAGATTTTTATATACATACCCTAATACCTCAACCACTTTATTGCCTGATACAGTTTTACCCGTAGACGGTTCACTATGGTTAAATATTGGTAAAGGTAAACCTAATTCTTTAGCTTTAGCCGTGTAATATGCTTCGCGCGAAGGATGATGTGGCGATACACCGTTATAGACTTCACCCCAACTATCTGATGCTATAATCTTAAGGATAATACCAATGCAATCTTCCTGGTGGATTAAATTTACAGAAGCATCAGGGTTGGCAAGATTATCTTTACCGGCAAGAAATTTTACAGGATGCCTGCTTTCACCTATCAGTCCGCCAAAGCGAATTATGGTAGTTTTAAAAGCTGTAGCTTCCTCAAAAAGCAGTTCAGCTTCTAACACCTGCTTACCACTTTCGGTATCCGGCACAGGTAACGTAAATTCTGTTACCAGAGTGTTATCATCGACATAGACCGATGTAGAACTTACAAACAATACCTTACTTATTCCCTCCTGCCCTATGTAGGGCAATAACTGACTTAATCTGTCAGCGTAAGTTGCCTCGCTTGCTTTTAAACGTGGCGGGATATTAATGATAAGTATATCGCTTCCCCTTAAAAATTCGGTAGTAGTATCAGGGTCATAATGTTCAACATCTATAAGATAAGGATCTATCCCGGTATCTTTAAGCAGCACTAATTTATCAAAAGTAGTTGTAGAACCTTTTATAGTAAAACCCTGAGCAAGCAACGCTTTGGCAAGCGGCAGCCCCAGCCACCCACAGCCTAATACAGATACCTGCATCATGATGCGTCTTTTTTAACGAGTATATAATAATCATTTTCCAGTGCCATGTAGCCCTGCTCATATACAAAGTAATACGTATTACCTGTTTTGGTTTGCAGCAGGTTTGTAAAATAATTAAAATCGAAACCCCTGCCCGCTAACCTGGCTTTGGTGGTTTTTGTCTTGCCATCGGCATTCAGATCGGCAAGTATACGATAGTTGCGGCGCAATGTATTGTTTACATTGCGCATAAGGTTAGTACTGTCTTTATTTATTTTATTGTTGTAGGAGTTGCGGCAGGCATCGCTGCAAAACTTTTTGTCTTCGCGGCCCACGATCTTTTCGCTACATTCAGGACAGTTTCTTTCCATTACCCTTTTACCTGTCTTTTAGTCGATTTTATTTCAGTGCCTGTTCCCGTAGGTTTTGGCGGTGTAGCACGGGGCGCACGCGGGGTATTTGTAGCACGCGGCAAAGCAGGTTTTGCTGCAGCAGGCGTTTTACGGGTAGGTGTAACTTTAGTGGTACCTGTAACCCGTGGCGTTCTGGCCGGTGCGGGCTTCAACGGTTTAGGTACTTCTATACCCTCCATATTTATTTCGGCAAGGCTCTCGCTTTTAGGTTCGGGCTTGGTTACCGGTTGTTTTTTAATGCGGTATAAATCCTGACGGCGGTCTTTTAGGATTCGCACACTACCAAATTCATGCAGCTCTTTAAGCAAATCAAGGTCTACGTCTACAATAATGGTCATCTCTGTATTAGGCGTAGCCTCTGCTTTTATCCCGTTAGATGGGAAAGAAAAATCTGACGGGGTAAACACTGCCGTTTGTGCATACTGAATATCCATGTTATTAACCCCCGGTAGGTTACCCACACAGCCGGCAATGGCCACATAACATTCGTTCTCTATGGCGCGCGCCTGTGCGCAGTGTTTTACGCGGGTATATCCATTTTGAGTATCGGTAAGGAACGGTACAAACAGGATGTCCATACCCTCATCGGCCATTAGCCTTGCAAGTTCGGGGAACTCTACATCATAGCATATCATAATACCAATTTTACCACAGTCGGTATCAAAAGTCTTGATCTCGCTGCCTCCCACCATACCCCAGTAGCTAACCTCGTTTGGTGTAATGTGTATTTTGGTATACATTTCATAAGTACCGTCGCGTTTGCATAAAAAACCTACGTTATACAGGTTACCGTCTTCTACCATGGGCATGCTGCCGGTAATGATGTTGATGTTGTATGATATTGCCATTTCCTGAAAACGCTTGCGTATGGGTTCGCAATAACGCGCAATTTCCCTAATGGCATCGGCTTCGCTAAGGTGGTTAAAGTCGGCCATGAGCGGTGCTACGAAGAGCTCCGGGAACAATGCAAAGTCGCTGCCGTAACCCGACACGGCGTCTATAAAAAATTCGGCCTGCTCAAATAATGCCTCTACATTTGCAAGCGGACGCATTTGCCATTGTACCAGCCCAAGGCGTACAACACTTTTACGGGTATTAATAAGTACCGGGCTTTTATCGTAGTAAATATTGTTCCACTCCATAAGTGCAGCATAATCCTGAGAGTCGTTATCGCCCTCAAGGTAGTTGCGCATTACTTTTATAACGTGAAAATCGTTGCTTAGCTGAAAAGCCAGCACCGGGTCGTGTATCTCTTTAAGGCGTACCTTTTCTATGTATTCCTTTGGGGTAGTATCATCAGAGTGCTCATTGTAGTTAGGCATCCTGCCTGCAAAAATGATGCTTTTAAGGTTAAGCTGTTCACATAGTTCTTTACGGGCATCATACAGCCTGCGGCCCAGACGGAGCCCGCGGTAGTTAGGGTCTATAAAAACGTCTATACCATATAATACTTCAGCATCATAATCGTGGGTGCTAAAGGTATAGTTGCCTGTAATTTTTTCGTACGTGTGGTTTGCCGTTGCTTTTTTATAATCTACAATAAGCGACAGGGCACTGCCCACCACTTTGCCATCTACAAGTACTACAAGCTGCCCTTCGGGGAAAATTTTAAGGAGGCGTTTAATATCCTGCTCGCCCCAGTAGGGTTCTTCCATATCCATATCAACCTCCTTATAGGCGTGCTGCATGGTAAGGCGCAGTTCTTTATAATCTTCTATACGTAAGTTTCGTAACTCAACTTTATTTATTAATTTCTGCATGGTGTTCTTTTTTCTTTAAGCATTAAGCTTTGTTAGCAACTTTTTTTAGCAGAGCTATCTGCCTGCTAATGTTTTCTGTACTTATTAAACTATTCCAGTAAGGTTTATTACTAATAAACTCGAACCAATTATTTTTATGAACATCATAGTAATTAGTACCATTGATTTTATCTGTATACAAAATGGCTTCCATAGCATGCGCCTGGTCAAACCATAAATCTTTCTGTTTTAAATAGTAATCAAGATACTTGTTTAGGTACTCTATGCATGCGGGTGTATTAAAAAATGCCAGTACCCAGCAATACACACTTCCTGCATAACAAACTTCACTTTTTAATAAATGCACACCTATGGCATCAATAAATTTCGGGTTATTGATTAAACCAGCAAAGTAAGCCCCGGTCTGTCGTGTTCTCCAGTTAAAATCGCCTAAACATTTTAAAATAACATCATCAGTAAGTTCATCCTTTAAATCTGCAAGCCTTTTAACCCATGCCTCATCGGTACCACCTATATTCATATAATAAGGGCTAACCCAATAGTTAATGAATTCCCGTGACAAATCAGAATCATTTTTTAAGGCAAGTAATTTCTCAAATGGTGTTTCGTGCCGCACAGTAGCTCCCGCTACATGCATTTTAATGTCATCTGTAAAATCTTCCATAATTCCCTACTGAATTAGTAAATATACAAAAACCGTTCCGTTTGTAAGCGTTTGTGATTGGTTAAGGAGGTGTTAAGAGATTTGATAGAGTGAAATAGTTTTGCCTTCGGCTTTTAAAAACAGATTGCTCTCTTCATAATAACCTACGGGTTTAAAATTTTCGTCTTTAAACAATATCTGTCCCTCTAATGTAATTAAGGCCATACCTATTACATTTGAAAAAACCACAATAGCATTAAAGAATTTACTATATTGAAATTTAGATGTAAGTATATCTAAATCTTCAACAACAATTGTCTTTATTTTATTCTCCGGTTCATTTATACCAATGGCATAAAAATGAATTTCGCAAGGCGAATTTACTGTGGCTCCCTCTCTACCATCGTTATAAGGATGATAAGCAACTGCTATTGTATAGTCGTCTATCCAGCAAACTGCACGGTTGTTATGCTCCCAGATATCAATATTTTTATCAGTTATCCGGCTATTATTTATAAAATCTTCTACGTTATAAACCTTATAAAAATCGCCTGAGCCCCATACCCAACCGGCACTGAGAAATTTATTTTTATCAGGAGACATTTCCAGTCTGCCAAAAAAATAATCATATTCAGGTGGCCATGGCAAATTGCTCGTCTGGTTATACTCTTTATTAAAGTTTATAATATCTTTTTCTGCATTTTCATGAATTAACGATTTTGCAGCCGTTAAGATTTGCAGCGTATCCATATTCATAATCTGAAGATGGTTCCATGCAACTCCATAAATAAGATGCGGTACATTCAATTTATCTTTAAACAGGGCAACAGGATATGATGATATATCTGCATGGTAGTCTTCTCTCGATAAGTTAACCGCATGATGCATACCCTTATGATATACAAAACCATGCCTTTTATAATCATTAACCACAACTATTATAGCCTCCAAAGTATATATCGTTGAAGGTGCAGTTATATCAAACCCACCATCTTCGTAGTAGAAATTATTTTTTGTAACAGAAAACAGATACTGTCCTGCACTATCGCCCATTTTACAACTGATTACATCTCCGGAATTCATTAACATTACCCATTCGTCTGAGCCGGATAATGTTGCTGTAACAATTATTTCTTCTTTGTTAAATGTTATTTCATAAATTTTATTTGTATTCATTTGATATTATTCATTTTATTCAAATATTCTAAAACTACGTTGTAATTCATATCCTGAAAGGAAATGCAAACCTATTCTTTGGTTTTATCGTCTCTACCCCAATCTCCAATACTAATTATTCCTGTTACAAACTTATCGTCATGGCCCTCGGTAAATTTTGCATAATAAATTGAAAATGCACAGTTATCATTATAAACAAAGCGAGTTGGCTTAATAGATTAATTGCCACAACAATCACAAACCTCAATATTTAGCTCTTCAAATTCTATTTTATAATATCACTACTTCCCTATCCGAAACAGGATAGTTATATTTTCTTCAAGTAGAGTATTGATATTATTATATTTTCCACTTACAAACGCTTACAAACACCTACAACCGAATGTAAATAGTTACTAACCGGTTAACAGGTAATGCCTGCTGCATCTTTGCAGTGTAGAAATTACAACAAATAACAATAACTCTTAAAAAATTTACACGCCATGAACGCACTAAAAAACAAAGTACAATTAATAGGCAATGCAGGTAGCAACCCGGAAATTAAAACCTTTAACGAAGGCAAAAAACTGGCCCGACTGGTTATAGCTACCAAGGAAAATTATTATAACGACAAAGGCGAAAAAGTAACCGATACCCAATGGCATACCGTTACCGCATGGGGCAAGACTGCCGAGATTATAGAGAAGTATGTAACCAAAGGTAAAGAACTGGCTGTAGAAGGTAAACTAACCCACCGCAGTTATGACGACAAGAACGGCGAGAAACGTTACATTACCGAAGTAGTGGTAAGCGATGTATTGCTGTTTGGGAAATAGAAGGAACTATCCTGCATGGAGTATCTCATTCTGACGAAGGAAGAATCTCTTTTAGTTATTCAGGATTTTTCGACTTCGCTCATAATGACCTATTGTTCAAAAGAAATCCAACAGTCTAAAAATCTAACAATCCCGTTTAGAACGTATAACTTAAACCTACACCCAGCATTTGCTTAAGCTGAATTTTTGGACCGCCCTGTACTACCGCGCCGTCTACCTCCCTGGTCGATTTAATATCGTCGTCATAAATAATGTTCGTACCTATGTTTGCCTTAACATATTCATTAACCGTCATATCCAGCTGTAGCTGAAAGTTTACGTCTACATTGCCAAAGTTATTAAGGTAATCGGTATATAATGTAAGGCGCTGGTCGAGCATTATGTTTTTAAACACCTGCCTTTTAAACTGGTTGGTAATTAAAATACCCACCTCTGTTCTCGAATTTTTACCGGGAATAATAATGTTGCCATCGGCATCCCTAACAGCTGCTTCAACCCCAAAAGCACCCTGGTCGGCAAGGCGTTGGTTATACACTAATGTGGTTTTATCTGTAACGGGCGAGAAATAGGCGTTTAGCCCAAGGTCTTTACGGATATACTCGGCACCAACCCCCAGGAAAATTGTCGCAGGAGCAAAAGGCCCCGAAATTTCATCGGTAGTATTAGGGTAAGAATACCCGTTTGCAAACTGCGTATTAAAGTTAAACTTAGCACCATAATACCAGTTAGAAACGGTGTCCCTTCGGTATCCAAAGGTGGAGTTAAACTGTATCTGGTCATCAGTTTTACGTGTTTCCTGGCCTTCCTGGCTGTTAAGCCCGTACTTGGTTATAAGCTCATTGTTCCAGCTGATATTTTTAAAGGAATATTTACGTATAAAGTGGCCTTTTGCCAGTATACTTACAGAGTTATTACCACCCACGCTCCAGTTTACAAAAGCTATCTGGTTAATGTCCAGTCCTACGGTGTTGGTCTTTTCCCAATGGCTTATAGTATCGGGCAGTGTAGTGGTTATGAGTACCTGAGACTGGCTTTTTTGTACAAAGGCAATAAGCAATAGGGCAATAAGGCAGGCTTTAATTCTCATGTATAACGATTTAGTTAAATTTCCGAGTGCAAAAATCGTATTTTTTAGCACAAGGAAAAAATATCTTTTAAAGAATTAACGTCAATAGAGCAGTATTGTTGCAGCTGATCTGTACTACCGTGTTCTATAAATTCGTCAGGGATTCCTAACGCTCTTATATTCAGCGTGTAATTGTTTTTTGCCGCAAATGAAATTATACTACTGCCAAAACCTCCTGTAACACAACCATCTTCGATTGTTATAATTTTAGAGTGGTTTTTAAAGATAGAATGCAGTGCATTTTCATCAAGGGGCTTTACAAACCCAAAATGATAATGCGAAAATGTATTTGAATTTTCTATTTGCGCCAATGCTTTAGTAACATTATTGCCTATAGTCCCTGTAGAAAGCACTGCAGTTGTTGTACCTTGCTGCAACTGCACTGCTTTGCCTGTTTCAATTTTTTTAAACGGCTGTTGCCAATTTATATTTTCGCCCCTGCCGCGTGGGTAACGTATGGCTATGGGATGCGGCAGGCCAAGCTGTGCCGTGTATAATATATTGCGGAGTTCGGTTTCGTTAAGCGGCGCAAAAATAATAAGGTTAGGTATGCAGTTAAGGTAAGCAATATCAAACACGCCGTGGTGCGTGGCACCATCTTCGCCCACAAGGCCGGCACGGTCAAGGCAAAATATAACGGGCAGGTTTTGCAATGCCACGTCGTGTATAACCTGGTCGTAAGCGCGCTGCAAAAACGTAGAATAAATATTGCAAAATACCACCATACCCTGTGTAGCCATACCGGCAGCAAGGGTAACGGCATGCTGCTCTGCTATGCCTACATCTATAGCTCTTTCAGGAAAAACCTCCATCATAAATTTCATCGAGCTGCCACTTGGCATTGCCGGTGTAATACCAATAATTTTGTCATTCTGTTCGGCGAGTTCTACAAGCGTAAGCCCAAAAACGTCCTGGTATTTAGGCGGCAGGTGCGCATCGGCAATTGCCAGGACTTCGCCGGTAAGCTTGTCAAATTTGCCGGGGGCATGGTACTTAACCTGGTTTTCTTCAGCCTGTTTAAGGCCTTTGCCTTTGGTGGTGGTTATATGTAAAAACTTAGGCCCTTTTTTATCTTTCAGCCTTTGCAGTTCTTTAATAAGCAGGGGCAGGTCGTGCCCATCTATAGGGCCGGTATAGTCAAAATTAAGCGACTTTATCATGTTATTCTGCCGCGGGTTTTTACCCTCCTTAACCTGCGTAAGATAGTGCTTAAGCGCGCCCACGCTGGGGTCTATCCCTATGGCATTATCGTTAAGAATCACAAGCAGGTTAGCATCTGTAACGCCGGCATGGTTTAGCCCTTCAAACGCCATACCCGATGCTATACTGGCATCGCCTATAACGGCTATATGGGTCTTTTCTAAATCTCCTTTTATCTGTGAAGCGATTGCCATGCCCAATGCTGCCGAAATAGACGTGCTGCTGTGCCCGGTGCCAAAGGTATCATACTCGCTCTCGCTGCGTTTAGGAAAACCCGATATACCACCTAACTGGCGGTTGGTATCAAAGCTATCTTTACGGCCGGTAAGTATTTTGTGTCCGTAAGCCTGGTGGCCTACATCCCAAACAAGCAGGTCATTTGGCGTGTTAAACACATAGTGCAGGGCAATGGTAAGCTCTGTAACGCCCAGGCTTGCGCCCAGGTGCCCTTCTTTAACCGATACCACATCTATAATAAAATCACGCAGCTCCTGTGCAAGTTGCGGCAGCTGTGCAGGATCTAACTTCCGTAAATCGGCAGGGGTTTGTATGGTGTTGAGTAAGTTGCTTTCCATTACAGCAAATTTACAATAATATATGTAACCCAATGTGCCGAATAGCGAAACCCTAAATACTTATACGCTTTACCCTTATAATAGATAGCTTTATTTATTAGGAAGGCTGTCTGATGGCTGTTTTGTTACAACCACGTCGCCGGTTGTGTATTGAGGTGGCGGCGGCAAAGGTTTCTGTACTTTTAGCACAGCGGCGTGGTTGTGCACTCTACCGGTTACGGCAGGTGTATCTTTAGCTGTTTGTTCTTTTTTTATGGTATCTTCCGGATAGGCTAATTCTCCTAAAGGAAACCCTTCATCTTTAGGTTTGCATCCCACAAATGTGGCAGATACAGCAATGATTAAACTTGCCAAAGCCATTTTTGCCGTGCGGTTTTTGCGCAGCATTTGTTCCGGCTTTAACCGTCCGCAAATTTTTGTAGCGGTAGTGGCATTTAAAAAAGCCTCCACTTCGGCAGCATTCATCGTGGTAAAATCTACAACCGTGGTAGCACATTTACTGCAAAACCTGCCTTGTGCGTCGGGTGTCATGCCGTCCCAGTTTTCATTACAGGGCTTAGGTATGGTAAGGGTGTAGTTCATGATTAGTTGTTTTTATTGGTTTTTGTGGTTTGAGGATCACTATCAACGTCGTCAATTATGCTCTTAGGCGCTGCATAATCTTTTATTGGTGGCGGCGGAGGCGGTAATAACGTGTCAGGTTCACTAATCGCAATTGCACCCATTAAAAATCTTTCACTACTGGCAGATGGCACAGTAATGCTGTCTATACTGCCCACAGTAGCAGTATCGCTAACCACAACCTGTTCTATAGGATGCTTGTTTCCAAAATCGTCAGAGCAGCTAAGTAACGTTGTGCCCATAACAACAAGCAGTGCCAGCATAAATACTTTTCTAAAACTGGTTTGAGAGTACATAACCTTAGCCGGTATATGTATAACAACACTATCTAATTGTTTTTCCTTGAACCGCCCGCATACTTTTTTGCCACTGTTAAGCAGCATGTAGGTACTAATTTGTGCGGGGGTCATACCGGTAAAATCAGTTACGGTTTTTTGACACTGGCTGCAAAACCTGCCCTGGTTGTTTTGGGTCATACCTTCCCAGCTTTCATGGCAGGGCTCAGGAATAAAAAGTTTATAAGTATTCATATAGCAGGTAATTAGTGGTTGTTTAAGTATAACGGGGGTAATTGTTACTATAGTATCCATACCTGAGATAGTTTTTTCTGTAATTACTGAATCCATAATCCTATTTAGACAGGAGTCAAAAAAAAATAACCACACTTTGCGTAACTTACATAACTTTTTTGCGTCTTATACATAAAAACCAGCCATGAAAAAAATTACTCTTGCCCTATTTCTTGCAACTACTGTTGCGGCATTTGCCCAGCAGGTACCGCTTGATACTCAATTTACAACGGGTACCGGCCCTGACGAATCGGTACTTGTCGTGAAGCACCTCGCCGATGGTAAAATACTTATTGCCGGAGGTTTCTTTAATTTTAACGGCAATGTTACCGGCAGGATCGCACGCCTTAATAGCGATGGAACTTACGACTCGTCATTTACTACCAATTTAGCAGGGCCTGTTGAAGCCATGCTGACAGAGGAGGACGGCAAATTTTTAATTACACAATCATCCGGAGGCGGGTTATACCGTTACAATGCCGATGGAACTATTGATACTTCTTTTACAAGAATTGCCCTTGGCGGTTACGGTCCTTACAGGATTGTAAAGCAGGGCGATAAATATATTGTAGCCGGCGATTTTACTATTTATAGTAATGCAGGTGTGCCATATACTAATGTTGCACGCTTAAACTATGACGGTACATTAGACACTACCTTTGCCCAAACACAATTATTTAACACCACTTATGTACAGGTATTGGTACAACCCAATGGTAAAATTATACTGGCCGGGGCATTTACATATTTTAATACCAATGCAGTGCCTAATATTATCAGGCTTAATGCAGATGGCAGCTTAGATACAACTTTTAATGCGGGTACAGGTGCTGCGGGCACAATTAGGGGAATGGCAGTTCAGCCCGATGGTAAATATATAATTTCGGGTACGTTTGAAAGTTTTAATGGTGTGGCGAAGCATCTTAATGCAAGGCTTAATACCGATGGAAGTTTAGATACAACTTTTAACTATACAACTACCACCGGCCTTCCCGAAGATGGCATTATGGGTTATGATATAATTGTACAGCCCGATGGCAAAATACTTGTGGGTGGAATGTTTAAAGATGCTATGGAAGATATTGAAGGAAATCCGGATGGCAGCGTGCCCGTATACCTATCGCGACTTAATGAAGATGGCAGTACCGATGATACTTTTATAGCACCTTTTGATGGTACGGTGTTTGACCTTGAAGTGCAGGATGATGGTAAACTGCTTGTGGGCGGATGGTTCAGGAATTATGATGGAGAGCCACAAATGAGCCTTGCCCGTTTAGATTATAATGCATTAAACACAACAGGTTTTCAAAAAGCTTTGTTTACTATGTATCCTAACCCCGTAGCAAACGTGCTTACAATTAATGCAGCGCAATTAGATTCGGCGAATGCCACCATAACCGTTACGGATGTTTTAGGCAAGCAGATTTATAGTGCACAGCATAATGCTACAGCTATGCAGGTAGATATGTCGGGCTATACTAATGGTATTTATTTTATTAAAATAGAGGCTAATGGAAAACTGTTCACGCAAAAAATACTTAAAAATTAAGGTTTAATATATTAACCAACTAATAAACCACACCCTTATGAACACAATAGAATTAAAAGAAAGACACGACATTAAAGACAATATCAAACTGAAAAATAGTTATATTCAGTTTGGGGCACTTATTGCCGAATTAAGAAAAAGAGAACTTCCGGATATTGTTGCAGAATATATTAATGAGGAGGTAAAAAGCCTTAATGAGCTGCCTACATGTGTAGAACTGATTAAAGCACTTAAAAAGAAACAGACAAAAATTATACAACTGGTAGAGAAGCAACTTAAGGTAGTGCCTAAAAATTATTACCGCAATCTTTGGCTCGCATTGGGCCTGTCTGCTTTTGGATTACCTATAGGGGTTGCCATTGCGTTATCGTTGGGTAACATAGGGCTATTAGGAATAGGCTTTCCGTTTGGTATTGCCATGGGTTTAGCAGTAGGTGCCGGTATGGATAAAAAAGCACTTAACGAAGGCCGACAGCTTGATATTGAGATTAAGTATTAAAGCAGATGCTATGGCAAAATAGTTATAGCCAGTCTGTTTAAAAATATTACCCTGATTTGTATGGTACAATATTCTTAAATATTGATTGTATCTTACAAATCAGGGTTGTATTTTATAAGTTAGTCAATAACCATCTCCGGAATTTCGCCCTCTATAATAAGAGTGCCTTCGGTTGCGTTTTTAATGTCTTCTACAGTAACACCGGGTGCGCGTTCCAGCAGTTTAAACCCTTCAGGTACAATTTCAAGAACGGCAAGCTCTGTAACTATTTTTTTAACGCAGCCTACACCGGTTAATGGCAGTGAGCAACGTTTAAGCAGCTTGCTCTCACCGGCTTTGTTTACATGCATCATGGCCACGATAATATTCTCGGCAGATGCTACTAAATCCATAGCGCCGCCCATACCTTTTACCATCTTTCCCGGAATTTTCCAGTTGGCAATATCACCGTTCTCAGCTACTTCCATAGCACCGAGAATGGTAAGGTCAACATGCTGCCCGCGGATCATACCAAAACTCGTAGCCGAATCAAAAAATGAGGCACCCGGCAGTGTAGTAATGGTTTGTTTACCGGCATTAATTATATCGGCATCTTCTTCGCCTTCAAACGGGAACGGACCCATGCCCAGCACGCCATTCTCACTCTGAAAATCTACATTAATATCTTCCCTTACATAGTTGGCCACCAGTGTAGGTATCCCTATGCCCAGATTAACAAAGTAACCGTCTTTAACCTCTTTTGCTATTCTTTTTGCTATATCTATTTTATTTAACATGATAATTTAATGATTTATGGTCTAATAAAATTATTATTTATAACAGATTATGACTTGTTTTTAAGTTCAAGCGATAAAATTCCGTCATAAAGATTTAAAGAGTAGTCATAATCGTAAACCGAAAAATTGCCTTCTTTTATCAGGAGTGAAATATATTCTAAAACATCTGTAAAAGAATACCATCGAGAAGTGTAAATTAACGGATCCTGAATACAGGGATCATTCAAATCCAAATTCTCTTCATGAAATTTTACACCGTAATCGGGTGACTCATATGACAATGTTAAATCAAGCTGTGAATTTCGAAAATGAAATATTTCAAAATAGAAATGTTCATATCCGCAATAATCATTGGCTTCTAAATGCTTATTCCTGTCAACAATATCTAATTCAATAAAATCCAGTTTGTAATTGGGTATTTTTCCATCAATAATTTCAGGTAAAATATCCATTTTTATGTTGTTATATTTATAAATCTCGCTATCAGAATATCTCTTTTCAATACTCTCAAAAACTTTTGGATAAATACTTAATTTCTCGAAAAGTTCTATATTAACAATTTTTTCATTGTACATAATACCTTAATTACCTCGTCCTTACAGTCCTCTGTTCAATTCTCTTTTCATATTTCTCACCCTGAAAAATTCTTTTTACAAATATTCCCGGCACATGAATTTCGTTAGGGTCAAGGGTTCCGGCAGGCACAAGCTCTTCAACTTCGGCCACGGTAATTTTTGCAGCACCGGCCATACAGGCATTAAAGTTTTTAGCCGTCCCTTTAAATATCAGGTTACCTGCCTCATCGCCTTTCCAAGCTTTTACAATGGCAAAATCAGCTTTATAGGCATGCTCCATAATGTGCATCTTGCCGTTAAACTCACGGGCTTCTTTACCTTCAGCCACTTCGGTACCGTAACCGGCAGGCGTATAAAATGCAGGGATACCGGCCTGTGCGGCCCGGCATTTTTCAGCTAACGTGCCCTGTGGGGTAAGCTCTACTTCGAGCTCGCCGCTAAGCATCTGGCGTTCAAACTCGGCGTTCTCGCCCACGTAAGACGATATCATTTTTTTGATCTGCTTTTTTTGCAAAAGCAGCCCAAGGCCAAAGTTATCTACACCGGCATTGTTAGATATACAGGTAAGATCTGTAACGCCTTTAGTAACCAGTTCGGCAATACTATTTTCGGGGATACCACAAAGGCCAAACCCGCCCAGCATAATGGTCATGCCGTTATTTACATCTTTAAGGGCTTCGCCCACATTTTGTACTTTTTTGTTAATCATACAATTTATTTTAAATTGGCATATAAATATATAAAAAAAGACCTTCAATTGAAGGTCTTTTTAAATTATATTCCAAATTCGTCAATACTGAGACTATCAACTTTGGTGGTATCCCTTACCGGAGGTTTCCAGCAGTCTACTTTTATAGAGAGGTTGGCAGGGCGTTCAAAAGGTTTTTCAGAAACTTTGAATACCATACTATCATCGTCATACATTTTTCTCATATAAATACCCCATATAGGTAATGCCATGGTGGCACCCTGACCGTAAATAAGCCCTTTAAAGTGAGCAGAACGGTCTTCATTACCTACCCATACGCCCGTAGCAAGGTTAGGCACCATACCTACAAACCAACCGTCTGATTGATTTTGTGTGGTTCCTGTTTTACCGGCAACCGGGTTTACAATTTTATAGGGATAACCCGTCATACGGTTGTAACCGGTGCCGCCGCCGCCGCCCCACTTAAGGCGTGCGCCACTTCCTGTCTCTGTAACACCTTCCAGTAATTTTACAACCGCATAGGCAATATCTTTACTTATAACCTCGTGCGTTTCCGGTGTATTCTGATACAATACCACACCATTTTTATCTTCTATTTTTGTAATAACCGTGGGCTTTACATACATACCCTGGTTAGCAAAGGTGCTGTATGCAGCAACCATATCGCTTACGGTAATCTCTACCGCACCAAGCGCAATGGCTGGCTGCTCAGGAATTTTGGACGATACACCAAGATTATGGGTCATATCTACAACCGCTTTTGGCCCCACTTTATTTATAAGCTTTGCCGATACCGTATTAATAGAGTTTGCAAGTGCCTGTTTAAGTGTAACCATACCCCTAAACTGTCCGTTAGAGTTTTGCGGGTTCCAGTCGGCATCTATACCATATTTACCTTTAGGCATGCTAAAAGGCTCATCGAGTATAGTATCGCATGGCGACATGTGCAGCTGCTCTATAGCTGTTGCATATACAAACGGCTTAAAGGTAGAGCCTACCTGCCTTGCGCCCTGTGCTACGTGGTCGTACTGAAAATGCTTGTAGTTTATACCGCCCACCCATGCTTTTACAAAGCCTGTTTGTGGTTCCATACTCATTACGCCCGACTGTAAAAAGTGCTTGTAGTAACGTATAGAATCTATAGGGGTCATTATAGTATCGCGGTCGCCATGCCATGTAAATACGGTCATGTCTGTCTTTTTACTAAACGATGCTATAATATCATCTTCGTCTTTGCCCTGGTCTTTTAATATCCTCCAGCGCTCAGAGTTGCGCATGGCTCTGTCGATTATTTTTTTGGTTTCTGCTTCAGATATATTTACAAAAGGGGCATTTGTATTCTTCTTTTGCTGAATGTTAAATTCTTCCTGCAGGTTAGCCAGGTGTTCATCTACCGCCTCTTCGGCATACGTTTGCATGCGCGAATCGATAGTAGTATATATCTTAAGGCCATCGGTATAAATATCATATTCGCTACCGTCTGCTTTAGGGTGGCTTTTAACCCATTTATCCATAAAACCCCTTAGGTATTCCCTAAAATAGGTAGCTATACCATCCTGGTGGCTCTCTGGCGAAAAACGCAGTTTGTAAGGTTCGGCTTCATATTTGGCTTTTTCGGCCTCGGTAAGTTTTTCGTTTTTAACCATCTGGCTTAAAACGGTATTCCTTCTGTCGGTTACCAGTTTTCTTTTAGATTCCCTTGCCGGATTGTAAAGCGACGGGTTTTTAAGCATCCCTACTATAAGCGCAGCTTCATCTACCGTAAGGTCTTTAGGCTCTTTGCCAAAATAAGTTTTAGTGGCCGATCGTATACCTACAGCGTTATTAACAAAATCTACCGTGTTAAGGTACATGGCAATAATTTCTTCTTTAGTATACTGGCGTTCCAGGCGGGTAGCTATAATCCACTCCTTGCCTTTTTGTACAATACGCATTAAAAGGTTTTTAGAACCCTCGCCATGAAAAAGGTTTTTTGCAAGCTGCTGCGTTATGGTACTTGCACCACCACTGCTGCCCAGGCTTAAAGCTGCCCTAAGGGTGCCGCGGCCATCGATGCCGGAGTGGTCATAAAAACGTTCATCTTCGGTAGATACCAGCGCATCTACAAGGTATTTAGGTAACTCTGCATACTTAACCGGAGTACGGTTTTGCAAGTAAAATTTACCTATTGTTACACCGTCAGACGAGATGATCTCTGTAGCTACGTTAGAGTTTGGGTTTTCTAACTGGTCAAACGAGGGCATTTTGCCAAATACTCCCCACGAAGCCAGCAGGAAAAAAAGCACTACGCAAAGAAACCCTATACCGAATATCTGCCAGAACTTTTTAACGTAATACGAATTACCGTGTGCTGAATTGCTATTGTTTTTTACTGCCATAACACTCTTTAATCTATTGTGTTGATTCTATTCTAAATCCTACTTCTGTAACCCCGTCAAGTTCCTGCACACCGGGTACCTGCCCGGCCTGCCTTACGGCCTGCTGTACCTTTACGGTATACTTACCTATCTTAGGGAAACGTACTTTTTCTTTGTACCAAAGCTTGCTTTCCTTAATATCACTAAAACCGTTGCCCATAAGGCTTCCATCGGGGTTAGCCATTTGGTACTCAAGGGTATCTACCTTAGTAACCTTAGTTCCCGGCTCTTCCATTTGTACAATAAGGTATATGTTATTGTACGGGTAATCATTGTTATTGCGCATTGTTACAAAAAGATTGTACAGCGATGTAGTATCTTTTTGCTCAAATGTAAATGCGGCAACAGCATCTTTATTCCACTTGCCGTCAAATTCTTTATAGTCGTCAAAAACCCTTGCTTTATCGCAGGAGCAAACTAAAAACAGAAGCCCCAGGGCAAGCAGGCTAATTTTTATTATCTGCATTTTTGTTATTTGGCGTTATTGCAGGGCCACTTTTAGGCGGGCCTGATGGTTTTTTCTTATTGTTATTGTTCCTGTTGTTATTCTGGTTGCCATTGTTAGGCTTAATAATAGTACCGCCTTCTTTTGCAGGGGGTTGATTGTTCTTAGCAATAATTTTATTACTACCCTCTGCCACGGCCGCGCTTTTAGCAACAATTTTGTTGCTGCCATCGCCACCGCCTTTATTGTTATTAGGCCTTCTCTTTTTATTCTTAGGCGCATCAAAACGGGTAAGGCTGTCCTGGCCTACGGCATTCTGGAAGTTTTTCTCCGGCTCTATAGCGGCAACTTCTACAGCATAGTCTTCTAACGCTGTAACACGCTCTTTATTTTTATTAAGCGTTACCATTTCTTTAACCTGCTCTGCCTTAATAATATGCCAGTGTGCCATATCGTTAAGGTAGGCAAACCACATAAGGCCTTTAAAGATGTCTACCTTTTGGCACACAGCGTCGCCTTTTTCGGTATATATCTTAGTGTCCATATCGGGCATGCCTTTAAGGGCATCAAGATACGTATCCAGCTCATAGTTAAGGCAGCATTTAAGTTTACCGCACTGTCCAGCAAGTTTTTGCGGGTTTAACGATAACTGCTGGTAACGCGCTGCCGATGTGTTTACACTCCTAAAGTCGGTTAGCCAGGTGCTGCAGCAAAGCTCGCGGCCACAAGAGCCTATACCGCCAAGGCGCGATGCCTCCTGACGGAAACCTACCTGCTTCATCTCGATACGCACACTGAATTCGCGGGCAAAATCTTTAATCAGCTGGCGAAAATCTACCCTGTCATTAGCTGTATAATAAAACGTAGCTTTTGATGCATCCCCCTGAAATTCGATATCAGATATTTTCATTTCCAGTTTTAGCTTAATCGCAAGTTCGCGGGCTATAACCTTCATAGGTTCTTCCTTATCGCGGGCATCACTCCAGATGTCTATATCTTTTTGCGATGCTTTTCGGTATATTTTAGGCACTTCGCCGTGTGGCTTAACACCTTTTTTCTTCATCTGCATTTTTACCAGTTCGCCCGTAAGGGTAACAATACCAATATCGTGCCCCGGCGAGCCTTCGGTAGCAACAATGTCGCCAATGCTCAGGGTAAGTTTGTCGGTATTGCGGTAAAATTCTTTTCTTCCGTTCTTAAAACGCACCTCTACACAGTCAAACGGAGCTTCGCCCCCGGGTAGTGTCATGTTAGAAAGCCAGTCGAAAACAGTAAGTTTGTTGCAGCTATCGGTGCCGCAGGTCCCATTATTTTTACATCCTTTTGGGGTTCCGTCTTTAGATCCCGTAGAACAGTTTGTACATGCCATAGTGTTACTTTGTATATATAGATCGTGGCTTAGCCACTACGATTCGCGTGTTATTAAAAAACGATTTTGTGGGTAAAGATAGTATTTTTTTGCGGGATACCTGCAAAGGGCAATTTGGGGGCATTATTGCAAATGGGATTTCGGAAAATAAAAGTCTAAGGGACTTATTTATCTGATGTCAATATTTTGCACCCTAAATATTTTCCCGGACAAACGGTACAGACCTGCAAAATTTTGTATCCTGATTCTGAGTTCTTTTTAAGCTACGGCAGTTTGAGCATGATAAAAAAAAGAGCTCGAATATACAGTTATAAAGTACCTTTGTAGCATAATAGATAATAAAGTGAACTTTTAATCTCTTTATAATGATCGACGAAAATCTTTTAGAACAATTTGGCGCAGGTGTTATATGTATAAAAAAAGGCGATGTACTTTTTGAAGAAGGTGATACGGCTAAATATTTCTACCAGATAAAATCGGGCGAAGTTAAAATGAATAATTATAATGATGAGGGCAAGGAGTTTATACAAAGCATATTTGCTGCGGGGAGCTGCTTTGGCGAGCCGCCTTTGTTTATAGATAAGCCCTATCCGGCGAATGCAGTTGCAATTTTAGATTCAGAAATTTATGCCATTGCTAAAGAGGCTTTTTTTAAACTGCTCTTTGCACACCCCGAAGCACACTTAAGCATGACGGTTAACCTGGCGCAACGGCTGTATTTTAAATCGGTTATGGCATCCGAGATTTCATCGCAGGAACCGGAACACCGTATTCTTAAGCTTATCGATTATTTTAAAGAAACCGTAAACAAGCTAAGCCCTGCCGACAGGTATAAAGTAGCGCTTACCCGCCAGCAAATTGCCGACCTTACCGGCCTTCGTGTAGAAACCGTTATACGCTCTATAAAAGCTTTAGAAAAAAAAGGCCTGCTTATAATAGAAGACCGTAAAGTATACCGCTAAAATTCTCTCTTAAAAAAATCCTGATTTTGTTTACTCTTATGATTTGGGTCATAAAGTGCTCCCTCTATGTGTATTTACCTTTACATATATAAATAATAAAGCACTTTAATCATGAACACTTATTTAAAATATCAGGAAAATTACAAACACGGCATTATTGGTTTTGCAACAATCAGCATATTAGGCCAGAGCTGTTTAGGTTCTATCGCGGCTATGTTTGTACTTATGGGTGGCACCACACCTTTACAAATGGTACAACTGTTTTTTGTAACCATCTTTTGTATGATCTATAACGGGGCGGTTTTGTCTCAGCAAAAAGCCAGCGTTTCTTTTGCCATACTTACCATTAGCGTTCTTACCAGTTTATTGTGTATTGCATTAAACATACACGAACTTATCTAAATTACTCACTACCAAATATAAATTTATATGACCAATCAGCAAAAGGAGCTAATTACAGCTACAGTGCCTATATTAAGAGCGGGCGGAGAAACACTTACTAATTATTTTTATGCCCGTATGCTAAAGGCGCACCCCGAATTAAAAAACACCTTTAACATGGGCAACCAGGCTAATGGCAGGCAAAAATCGGCACTGGCAAATGCAGTATTGGCGTACGCCGAAAACATAGAGGATCCCGGTGTACTTATAGGTGTTTTAAAAGGGATAAGCACTAAGCACAGAAGCCTGAATATACAGCCGGAACAATATAAAATTGTGGGTAACCATTTAATTGCCTCTATAGCAGAAGTAGTAGGCGAAGCTGCTACGCCCCAAATATTAGAGGCGTGGACGGTGGCATACTATCAGCTGGCAGATATTATGATAACTATTGAAAAGGAAATGTATGCCGAAAATGCTGCAAAACCCGGAAGCTGGAATGGCTGGCGAAAGTTTGTTATTAAAAAAATCGTGTCAGAGTCTGACGAGATAAAGTCATTTTACCTGTACCCCGAAGATGGCGGTGCAATAACAACCTTTTTAGCAGGGCAGTATGTAAGCGTACAGGTTTTTGTGCCGGAACTTCAATTACTTCAACCAAGGCAGTACAGCCTTTCGAGTGCTTTTAACCCGGAATATTACAGGATATCGGTAAAACGGGAAACAGGCATTGCGCCAAATCCTAATGGTATGGTATCGCAAACGCTGCATTCTAAATCAGAGGGAGATACCATAATGCTATCGGCACCGGCAGGGATTTTTCACATGCACAAAGAAGCTAAAAGTCCGCTCGTGCTCATTAGCGGCGGCGTAGGGTTTACGCCTATGTTAAGCATGCTCGAAACCAATAAAGCAAATATAGAGAACAGCAAGACAGTATGGGTACACGGTTGCCGCAGCCATTCGCTCCATGCATTCAGGGAGCAGTTAACTACACTTAAGGAACAACTGCACTGGCTGGAAACCTATACTTTTTATGACACTGTGCATGACTACGAAAACCATGGCGAAGATGTATTGCACGGCAGGGTAGACCTGCACAAGTGCAAAGACGCCATTTTACTAAACGATGCCAATTACTATATATGCGGCCCCGAATTGTTTATTAAAGCGCAGTACCAGTCGCTGTTA
>Ga0247815_10000966_pt1 | contig 22262 bp, 23 predicted proteins | sample UWRJL194509B1_FD_181014 | JGI IMG/M metagenome (GOLD analysis project Ga0247815, IMG submission 181014) | Plant litter microbial communities from Arlington Agricultural Research Station in Wisconsin, United States - UWRJ-L194-509B-1 | ecosystem: Environmental > Terrestrial > Plant litter >...
TCACCAAGTCCATAACGTTCGTAGTGCGCAAAACAAACAGGGTGTAATTCTTCTTGTACAATTGCGCTTGATCGCCACTGAGGCCCACTTTTAATAAGTTCCTCAACGACATCCCATGGTCGTGGGCCACGTTGATGTTCAAAAGATTCATCGTACTCAGCTGTGTCGATTGAAAAGCCGGCTGCCTGATACTGCGCAGCGACATCTTTGGTTGAACAAATCACCAACGTATTGTCAGGAGTCATCATAACCCGTCCTTTACTCTCAAGCCGGATACTTTCAACAACGTAGTGAGAGAAATCTGGCTTCTCGGTCATGTTTGTAATGCGATATGACTGAGAAGGAATATCTTCTGCAAGTGCGACTGCTTCAATCATGCCGATACGGCGACTGCCTGAAACTGGATTGCGCTGCGTTCCGGCATGGTTTGCGCTAGTCACTGCCCATACAACTTGCGCGCCTCGTTCGACATCTTCTCTAGAGAGTAATTCTTTCAAATGCGATACTTGAAAGCGCGTAATTGCTTGGTGACGCCCAGGAATTAAAAGATACTTGTAACTCACGCGGCCTCATCCAAAAGTTTTGGAGAAATTTCAATTTGTTTTAATAGATCCTCGCCGCTGTAGCGAATACGATCAGGCAACTCTACCCATTCACCACCATTGGGTGAATCTTCGACTGCATCAGGATAGATCATTCGCTTCCAGTGAATCTTGTCACGAACATCATCAGCGTTCCATGGATTGACGCGAGTGTAATGAATAATGGCGCAGTTACGAATCGTATAAGCTGGATCACGATCAATTAATTCCCATTGTTCTGGAAGCATTCTCTCGATACCGTAACGAGCAACGTTAATAAAGTCACCATGAGAAACTACGACGACTCGTCTGCCACCTTCTTCGCGGTGCAATGTACCTTGAAAATCACGGAATCGCCCATAAACATCTGGCATACTTTCGCCGCCATCGAAACGAACATACCACGGCGTCACTTCATGTAGTTTTGCAGTTAGCGGGAACTGCGCACGCTGTTCGGCTTTTGGCACAGTTCCATAGACACCCCAGCTTCGTTCCACAATACGGTCATCAATTGTCCAGTCGTGAAGATCAGCTCCACCTAAATATGCAGCCGTTTCGCGAGTACGAAGAAATGGCGATACGTATCGTCCATCAAATGAGCCAAGTCCACCAAGATTTTCATCGATCCAGTTCTTGGCAGCTTTTGCCTGTTCGACACCAATAAACGAAAGGCGCTGTCGCCAATCTGGGCGCTCATTCACCCTATTAAGGTCTTCAGAAGACCCACCTTCTTTATCAATCTTATGAACGACATTGGCTTCTGACAGTCCGTGTCGGATAAATACGAGATCATTTGGCATTGCCATAGTGTTGAACCTTTCTCTGTTTGTTTTTATTATACTGTGCTTTTCGTCTTTTGTATTCATCGTATTAGTGTTGACTTTACAATAACTATGATCTACACTTTAAAGTAGATAGTGTAAGTAATACACTAATAAGCAAAGGAGCTCACATGGAAACACTTATCGCAGACCGAATCGTAACCGTTAACGTCGATGTACAGAACGACTTTCTTCCAGGAGGCTCTCTTGCTGTAACTGATGGCGACAAAGTAATCGATGTTCTTAATGACGTGAATAACTACACCCGCTCGCTTGGCGGAACCGTTGTGTTTACTGGCGACCAACACCCAGATGAAACTCCTCACTTTGATATTTGGCCAAAGCACTGCGTTGCCGGTACAGAAGGTGCGGCGCTTGCCGATACACTCGAAGTTCTCCCGACCGATATGATTATCGACAAAGGCATGGAACAAACAAACGGCTACTCTGCCGCAGAAGGCGCCACCAAAGACGGACAAACACTTGAAGCGATTGTTCAACCAGTTGGCCGCGAACGTGTCATCGTCCTCATGGGCGGCCTTGCAACTGACTACTGCGTCGAAGCAAGTGCACTTGATACACTCAGGTTCAATGCAGGTGAGGGTGCAATTACAGTTCTCGTCATTCGTGACGCGATTCGAGCAGTAAATATCCATCCAGACGACGGTGACAAAGCGATTGATAGAATGCAAGCCGCTGGCGCAATTATTATCGACAGTGTCGACGTATTAACAGGACGAGCTTTCGAGCTCGCAGTATAAAGGAGCACCTCATGACTGAACGACACATTACCGACAGCGTCGACTTCTATAAATTCCCAATGACACAGGTTGCATTCGAGAAATACCCAAACGAAGAAGTCACTTTCACGCTCAAGAATCGATCTGGCGAATACCCACTCGCCCGCTACGTCGACGTCGATGATCTCAAAACACGCTTTGCAGAAATTGCCGAAAAAGGATTTACTCCAGAAGAAATCGCGTACCTTGCAGGTATGAAGGACCAAGAAGAGGAAGCGAGCTTTACCGAAGCATACCTCGACTTCCTTGCTGATCTTGATCTACCCGAAGTAAATGTTTCAATTAATCCTGACACCCAAGACCTTGCAATCAGCTCGACTGGTCCATGGCCAAACGTTAGCTTTTGGGAAACAGTTGTAATGAGCGAAGTAAATGAGTTGTACTACAAAGGACTTCTTGCGGCTGAAGGTAAAACTGTTAAAGACGCATGGGCTGAAGGTGACCTTCGACTGAATGAAAAGATCGCAGTCCTTAAAGACCGCCCTGACATTAAGTTCGCCGATTTTGGTACCCGTCGTCGATTTAGCGCGAGTTGGCACGACCATGTTGTCGGACGACTTGCCACAGAACTTCCCGATAACTTTATTGGAAGCAGCAACCCATGGCTTGCGTACAAGTACGGCGTGACTGCAATTGGAACTTACGCACACGAAATGCCGATGGTGTACGCAACTCTAGCAGATGCACGTGGCGAAGATCCACTCTTAGGGCACGAACAGATGAAACAAGACTGGGAAGATCGCTACGAGCAAAACTACTCTACTGCTTTGACCGATACGTTCACGAGCGAATTCTTCTTTGCTGAATTTACTGCAGAACAAGCCGAACACTGGCGTGGACTTCGTCACGATTCTGGTGATCCAATTGAATTTGGTGAGCAAGCGATTGCCTTCTATGAACAGTACGGGATTAACGCTAGCGAGAAAACACTCGTTTTTAGCGACGGACTTGATATCGACATGATTATCAAAATTGCCGATCACTTCAAAGGACGCGTTAACCTCGTCTTTGGCTGGGGAACCTCTTTGATGAACGACCTCGGATTCCGGGCTAACAACTTCGTTATGAAGGCGACTCAAGTAAACGGCATCGATACCGTAAAACTCAGTGACAACGAAGGTAAGCACACCGGCCCACAAGAACAAGTTGATCGATATATTGATCTAAAGAACGCACATATCGCGCAGCACGCAGTTCGTCGAGTAGTTGAGGTTATCTAATGAATGAAAAACTTTTTGCTGCAACAAAGGAAACATTTGTGAAAAAAGATGTATACCCTGGCTACCCAGAAACACGACTTGTTATTGAAGATCCAAATCTTGAAATTGATTCGATAGAACTTCCCGATGGCCCATGGGTGACGAATAATACTAACCTTCCCTCAGAAAGCGAAAGCCAGGCGTTTCGTGATGCCGGATACAAAACCGATTCTGAGGGACGTCCACTTCATCCATGGCTAAAAAACATGATTACTGATCCAGATCTTGGCGTCGTGACTGGTAAAGGAAAATACTGGAATTGGGGTCCAAACTACACAGCTGACCCAATCGTGATCACACGCGAAGAACGACCACGAGTTCTTTTGATCCAGCGTTCTGATACAGGGAAATGGGCGCTTCCTGGTGGTTTCGTTGATCCAGGCGAAACAGACCCTATTGCTGCCGCTCGTCGAGAACTATTTGAAGAAGCTGGAGTACAAGTTGAGGCTCCTGGTGAACTTATCTACCAAGATGTTGTCGCAGATCTTCGTACGACTGCTCACGCATGGGCTGAAACATCGGCCTATAGATTCTTCGTAGACGAACCTCTCCCCGTCATTGCCGGTGATGATGCAGTGAATGCTGAGTGGCGCTACATTGATGAGTTAGCTGAAGATCTTCATGGATCTCATGCTGTACTTATCGAGCTTGCTTTAGAGCAATTAAAGAACCCTCCGAAAGAATCAATCCGCGATATCCTCAATAAACCGAGTGAGCAACTACAAACGACGATCATCGACGCCGGCCACATGGCATACGACCACATGTTTGTGAGCGACGGAACGACTCGCCTATTCGTAAAAGCACATGATGCCTCAAGATTTACTGATGCGTTCCGCGAAGCTCACTCACGCGCGTATCTTGAAAAGGAGTCTGCGCTATTCACCCACCTTGCTGAGCTTGGGTACGATGCAATCCCCGAGCAAGTTGATCTTGTTGATGATGCACTGCTCGCGATGAGTGCGCTACACGAAGACGACGGATGGATGTGGCGTGCTCCTGAAAATGAGCAATTTGATGCCTATGTTCGAAGTATTCTTGCAGCTTTCGATACACTCCAAGCACAACCAATCCCAGACCACCCCGCTTTTCGTGATGACATTAACCCAACCTACGAAACATTCTGGGCAGAAGGGTGGGATGACATTACTGACGACAAGATCGAGCCTTTGATTGCAAAGATCACACAGCTTTCAGCAAATTGGAATAAAGCCCAACGACAAGATGCTCGCGAATTGATTAAGGACCTATCGGTGCTTCGCGAAAATGCCGCACACATCGAAAGAAATGTTCAACTATTCATGGCACATAACGATGCTCGCCAATCGAACATCGCCTGGAATCCAGAGGCGGGTACTCGCATTATCGACTGGAGTTGGGGTGACCCTGCACCGAAGGATGCCGACAAAACGATGTTCTTAATTGACCTCGTAAAATCTGGATTTGATGTCAGTCCATACGTAGAGCACGTCAATCGTGATTACCTCAACATTTACCTCGGATTCCTTTTAGCACACAGTCTTTGGAATACCCGTGACGGCAGCGCGACGGTTCGAGAACAACAGGTTGCCTCAGCATCTGCTGCGCATCGACTCTTAACGCTACTTCCCTAGAATTGGCGAATGTACCCAGTCTTGATTAAGGCTAAGTAAATCATCGATAATGCCAAAAGTATTTAATAGCCATATCGTTACTAACACGACGAGACCTGTAAATGCCAAGAAAAGAAATTGAATAATTTTTGGTTGTTTTACGAGCCAGATTTTCCACGCATCGTATTTCTTTTTTAAATATTCAAGCGCGTTAGACGCAAACTTAAACTCTGTCGAAAGTATGGCGAGTCCAGCAAATACAACAAGCCAACCAGGTCCCGGGTATGGAATCATGACAATACCAGCAAGCACGACTACACCACCGATGATTGCGGTACCTAGCTTCTTACCTTGGCGTAGCATATGGTTCATATCCTTACTGTAACAGGAAAGTACGGAGTCCATCAAAGTCACGAATCTTCATGTAAGATTCATCGTCTTCTGCGGGCGTTAGCTCTGCACGCGTTTGGCCACCGTACCCTTCTGGTTCAAAGATTACGTCCCATCCGTATCCATTCTCGCCTCGTGGATGTTCGGCGATAACTCCGTTAAGGCGACCAGCGAATGTTTTAATTTCTTTTCCGTCGTAATACGCATAGATTGCGCTTGCATATGCAGTGCGGTCAGTAAATCCATCGAGCATTCGGCACATCATTTCAGGTCCATCTATTGCAACGCGGAAAAACTTCACAAACGGACCGGGCAATCCGTCGAGTGCGTTAAATGAAAGTGACGTATCCTCAACGAGTACCGGAACCTTCAACGCTTCATACGCTTGCTTTACTTTATGTTCAATGACAACTTTTGGATCAGCCGACTGAATTTCATCAAGATCAAGTTCGCAATGTTCAAGCTCAACACCCAAAAGACGTTTAAGATATTTCGCCTTATTCGCGTTGCCTGTTATGTATACAGGAAGTTTAGTCATTAACTTTCTTAAACCTTTCTATTTTTTACCATCAATTTCAACAAATTCTAGAAATACTTCGTATGGACGCACCCAGAATGGAATGGAACTTTCGTACAGCGGAACATATACGACAACTGGTTTCATAGTTTCTGTATCAAGCCCAACACCAACTACTTCGTATCGTTTACCTTTGTAGTGTTGGTAGATCCCCGCTTCAACTAACGGAACAATGGGTTCATTAGCCGGAGTGCTCATAGAATCTCTTCATACTTATCAGGAGACTGCCGAAAGTAAGCAGCCCATTCGCTCGTTTCGTCTAAATCAACTTTTTCGATATATGCACGTTTTTCAAAAGAACCATTTTTTGCAGCTTTTTTATTCTGCGCAAAGACGACGTCTTCTTTCGTATAGCCGTATGCTTCAATCAAGCTATCAACAACTGCTTGAACATCAGCGATCTCAGAAAGTACTTCATCATTAGTTTCTGTGAGAATTGGGATTTCAGCAGCTTCTTCGTAAATTTTTGTGATTAACTCTTTTTTAAATTCAACAGGATCAAGAATCCTGTACTGCGTTTTTACTTTTGGGTCATCCAGGCAGCGCTGCAGAACTTGGTCACGAACTAATTTTCGAAAATAAAAACTTGGCATTACTATTGCTCCAATAATGTTAGGAATTCTTGTTCATTCACGATGTTCGTTCCGTAAGCTTCAGCCTTTTTTAGTTTACTTCCGCCAACTTTACCACCTGTTACAAGATAGTTTGTATCCTTAGCAACTGCAGACTGGAATGTTCCACCAAGTTCACGAATCTTATCAGCCGCCTCGTCGCGTGACATTGATTCAAGAGTACCGGTGACCACAAAGTTTTGACCAGCAAATTTACCTGTCTTCTTTTCGAATACTGGTTTCACATTTAATGATTCGAACTTTACAAGTAGTGCTTCATTATCTGGATCTGCAAACCATGCTGCAACACTTTCTGCTACGATTTCACCGATACCATCAACGTCTCGTAGTTGATCGATTGTCGCAGCTTGTATTTTTTCGAGTGATCCAAATGCATTCACAAGATCAATAGCGGTTTGTGTTCCAACGTGACGAATACCAAGTCCATAAATAAATCGTTCAAGAAGCGGTGTTCGTTTATCAGCAATCGCATCGATTAACTTCCCCGCGGAAATATCAGCAAATCGATCAAGTTCAAGTAACTGCTTTTTCGTAATTGTGTAAATATCAGCGAGGTCTTTCACAAGTCCCGAGTTAACCAATGCAACAACATTCTTCTCACCAAGCGTATCGATATCCAGCGCACCTTTTGACGCAAAGTGCTCAACGGCTTTCGTTAACAGCAACGCACCAGTCGCACCTTCAACACGGTACACAACTTCACCCTCAGGACGAATGAATGTTAGCTCAGGATATTGGTGTTTTAGTGCTTCTTCAAAGTTAAATGGTTTTGAATCTTTTGGACGAAGTTCAGTCACAATACTTTCAAGCTTAGGAATGATATCACCTGCCTTATAAATAATCGCAGTGTCACCTATTCGAATATCAAGTCGAGCAATTTCGTCAGCATTGTGAAGACTTGCGTGCTGAACGGTCGTGCCTGCAACAACAACTGGGTCAAAGACAGCAACCGGAGTCGCCGCTCCAGTTCGTCCAATACTTATAACTATGTCTTTTACGATTGTCGTCGCCTGTTCTGCCGCATACTTAAACGCAACTGCAGCACGTGGCTGCTTTCCAACAACGCCAAGTTTCGCAAACTGTGCGCGGTCATTCACCTTCACAACAAGGCCATCTGTGTTAAATGGAAGATCAAGTCGCTTCTCGCTCCACTCATCGATAAAATGCATGACGCCGTTCACGTCAGCAAATACACTCGCTTCATTGTTCCGGTTAATGCCAAGTGCAGATAATGCTTCGTATGCAAATATATTTGTTGGAACATCAGTTGGATCTTCGCGCTGCAAGTCATACGCACGAAACGAAAGTGGACGTGCGGCAACAAGTTTTGGATCTAGTTGACGAATCGTTCCAGCTGCAAGGTTTCGAGGATTCGCAAATTCAGGCTCACCAGCAGCACGACGTTTTTCATTCAACGAATTGAAATCTTTTTTGAGCATTACTATTTCGCCGCGGATTTCTGTGCGACCTGTAAGGAATTTTTTATACCCTTCTGCATCACGAAGTCTTAACGGAACATTCTTAATCGTACGTACATTTGCGGTCACGTCTTCACCAATAAAGCTATCACCACGCGTTACAGCCTGCACAAGGAGCCCGTCTTGATAAATTAGCGCGCAGGCAAGACCATCCATTTTAATGTCTGCAAAGAATTCGTGTTTCGCACCTGGCAAAAGCTTATCCATACGAACAACCCACGCTTCAACTTCTGATCGATCGAATACATCGTTCAAGCTGAGCATTCGTGAACTATGTGTTACTTTTTTAAATCCACCTAATAATTCATTTCCTACTCGTTGTGTTGGACTATCGGGCGTCACAAGTTCTGGATGTTCAGCCTCAATTGTTTTTAACTCACCGAACAAACTATCGTACACTGCATCATTTACAGAGGGTGTATCGAGCACATGGTACTCGTAGCTATACTTCGAAATGATATCGCGAAGTTCCTTCACTCGAGTTTCAGGATTAAGCTGGTTTTGCGTCATCGTCGATCACCTTTCTATATAACAAATAAATGTAGCTCGCTGCCCATATAAATCCTGCGACGCTATACACCATCAATGCAACCGGAACGATTGGAATAGTTCCAACAACTGACCATACTCCTGTCAGTAGATTTGTGAGCAAGATAATTGGAATGAGAACAATTGCTCCGGTGATCGCTAGTACGCCGGCCATCCAAGCAAGTCGAAGCAGTATACGGAGTCGTCGCCCTACCATCATGTCTCCAGCAGTTTTAAGTGCCGCCCTTGGATACATACCGGGTAGTGTCACAATAATCAAAGCAAAGAACGTACTCGTAATCCAATACAAAGACATGACCGTCAGAAGCGCCGCAGCTACCCAGAACAACATCGCTTCAACACCACCATTGAGCAGCCCTGTACTTGCAGCGGTTGAATATCCTACGATCGCGATCCCGAGTGGAATCAATTGAATCACCATAACAACGAACACAAGCAATGTCGCGACAATTGGCGCACCCGCATTATATAGTCCATCACGCATTTTTACTTTGTGTCCCGCGAGCACATTGCGAAGTAACCATACTGTTGTAAGCCACACCAAAAGTCCAAGCACAAGAATATATAATTGCTGAGCTTCTGTCGGCGTTCCAATTAAACCGGATGCACCGATTGAAAAGAACGCTAATGCTGCAGTTCCCAACTCACTCATATTGCCTTGGAATACTTCAGCCCCTGCATCCTGGATCGTTGCAATCAAAGTTGAATATGTTTCCTGTGATCCAATGCCCACAAGAACGATTGTCATAAGTGCATACACAGCTGCAAGCCAAATAAAGATACGACGATGTTGCCAAAGTGTTTTGGTGACAGTTTTTGTAAACGAGATATATCCAGGAAGCTTTAGTGAGCGACGATAATCCCGTCGTTTTGTTAATTTAAAGCTACGATGCGGACGTCGCTTCATAAGCCCAACTGAATAGTTCTTGATGGCCGTAAATGGTTTTTTTATCGCAGCGACTAATCGCTCACTGCGAGTTGGTGGTTTCTTCTTAGAACTGCGCGGCATTTGATTGCAGCCTTTTGATACGTTCAGAAAGAGGCGGGTGTGTACTAAAGAGTCGGTTAAAAATTCCTGGCTTTTGTGGGTCATTAAGGAACATGTGTGCCGCAGAGGTATTTTGCTTTTTCATAGGACGACCGTGGCTTTCAAGTTTTCCAAGGGCACTGATCATACCGTCTGAATCGCGTGTGGTCAGCGCGCCACTTGCATCAGCCAGGTATTCTCGCTGGCGACTAATCGCAAGCTGCACGATTGTTGCAATAATCGGCGCTAAGATAACGACAACAAGTCCTGCAATAAGAATCACTGGATTTGCGTTGCTATCACGTCGATCTCCAAAGAAGATCATACGCATGACGATATCGGCGAGGATTCCAATTGCGCTCACTAGCCCAAAAGCAATCATGCTCACACGAATGTCGTAATTTTGAACGTGTCCCATTTCGTGCGCCATCACTGCTTCAAGTTCACGATCATCCATAATCTCGAGGAGTCCAGTTGTTGCTGCAACAACTGCATGCTTTGGATCACGACCGGTTGCGAAGGCGTTTGGCGCAGGATCTTCAATAAGGTAGACCTTCGGAGTTGGGATACCAAGTGTGATTGCAAGGTTTTCGACAATACGAAATAGCCGTGGGTTGTCACGTTTTTGGATTTCTTGAGCTCCGGTCATTGCAATCGCTATTTTACTTGCAAGAAAGTACTGAAAAATCGCGTAAATCGCCGCGCCAGCAATAACCCAGAAAGAGATCGACGTATCGCCGAAATAAAGACTTACCAAGAACCCAATTGCACTAATGAGCGCAACGAACACAGCCATAATCAGCAATGTGTTTCGTTTATTTGCAGCAATCGCTTTGTACATGATTACTCCTATTATAACAGATTAGAGCTTCATTTCTTTGTGTGCTTTTAACAGCACACTGTAGAGTGAAGCATAGTGCGCTGCGTTGGTTCCTGCTGCCGTAAATATATAGACAACATTATCAACGACTTCGATGCTCACTTCGTACGGAAGATCACGGAGAATGGACATAAATGCTGGGTTTAAAAGCTCAAAGCTTGTGACCCGTTCAAGATCGCTTGCGTAGACGTCGTACATGTCATTAAACTCACCCCATTCCATCTTGATGTGAGTTAATCCCCCACCAACTGGCCAGTTTATAATCCCTGTTTTACGTTTCACCAAGATTCGGCCGTATTCTTTTGGAACATTTGTCTGCATCACCAAGTATTGGTCTTTGACATAGCCTCTTGATTCAGCGACTGGCTGATACGTATAAGCCTGCGTCAGAACATTATTCACGAAACCAATCACGTGGTTGTTAATATCCGAGATACCGAACTTTCCTTTGCTAAAGAGGTAACCGTCAGCCGGAAGCAACAACCATCCCCAGTCCAGTGAATAGTAGAGTCCGTTTTTTGCCGCAAAGTCTTTGATATCAACGCGAGCTTGCGTAAGACTCGCAGTTGCTTGATCGATCCCATCGAGTAGCCACGTATTACCAGTTCGAACGAATCGCCAGAACTCTGTAAAAGTACCGTTATCGACATATAGTGATTTACCTGTACGTGTATCGATCAGCTGATCACTCGCGGATGCAGTGAATCCAATCACAAACATGTCTTTACTATCGTCAGTAGAGTCGGCTGCGTGCGTTATCAGTGCAGTCGCAATCTTTACGTTCGACATTTTATTTACACGGTGTGCTCCGTTAAGCGCATGGAGCATCAAGAAAATATGATTTTGATATGCCGGTGAAAGATATCGCTTCATCGATTCAGTATTAAAACTTGACCAGTCCTGCTGAAATTTAAAGAAGATGCCTTGGGCATACTGTGAAAGTTTCTTTTCATTCCAACTTGTATCGTTCTTTTCAGCGGCGGCAAGCGCTTTACGAACCTGCTCGCTTTGTCTTACTTTTTCAAACCAGTTATAGAGCCCGGCGCCAGCACCAGCGATCGCACCAACTGATAAAGGAATGCTGACATACAGCGCGAAGTAGAACGAATGAACGAGCGGAATCAGCACGAGGACCGTCAACGCAATAATAATCGCAATGATCCATGTTATAAACTGAGAAATGCCCCAGCCTGATGTCTTGTACCATTTCTTACGGAGTGTACGCCCCAAGAGATGCATTGGTGTATAGCTAATAAGTCCAACAAGGACCAGGATTCCTCCTGCGCCATCACCACCACCAGATCCACCACCCCCACCACGAGCAAACTCCTCTATAAATAGAGGAATCTGCGAAAGGAGGAAAATGCCCATCATTTCAACGAATCAGTTTCGTCAAACGAGAATTAGAATTTTACTTCGGTTGGCTTGTTTGCAGCTTCGCGTTCTGTTTCATCAACATCGAAGAATTCACGGTTTGCAAACTTGAACATTGCCGCAACAACGTTGTGTGGGAATGTTTGGATCTTTGTATTAAGATCACGAACACCACTGTTGTAGAATCGGCGAGATGCCTGAATCTTGTCTTCAGTGTCAACAAGCTCAGCTTGTAGTTCAGAGAAGTTCTGGTTAGCTTTTAGGTCTGGGTACGCTTCTGCAACTGCGAAGAGGCTCTTAAGGGCACCTTCGAATTGGTTTTCAGCAGCAGCTGTTTCTTTTACACCTTTTGCGTTAATAACATTTGCACGAGCTTCGGTTACAGCTGTAAATACGCCACTTTCGTGTGATGCATAACCCTTCACTGTTTCGACGAGGTTCGGGATAAGGTCCAAACGTCGCTTTAGTTGAACATTGATGTCGCTCCATGCTTCATCAACACGAACACGAAGTGTCACAAGGCTGTTGTAGGTTGCCCACAAGAACAAAGCGATCACGACGACTACTGCAATAATAATCCAAACGGCTAACATGATATTTCCCTCTTTTATTTACTGTCTCTAGTATAACAAAAACCCGGCCAAAAACCGAGTTTCAATATTGTGGTGCGCAGAGCGGGACTTGAACCCGCACGGCCTTGCGGCCAAGAGATTTTAAGTCTCTCATGTCTACCGATTCCATCATCCGCGCATGTAGGTTGTAATGTACGACATCATGTCTACGAATAACGATTTTGGCCATCATCCGCGCATGGACTAATTGTATATGGAGGCACGTACGGGAGTCGCACCCGTCTGCGCGGTTTTGCAGACCGCTGCCTAACTGCTCGGCCAACGCGCCATCTCGACATATTATAGCAGAGATACGATAGATTGAGATTCGACTTGATTATTCGTTTGCTGAAAAAACTTTTTTGGCGAGTTTGACAGCGTCTTCAAGTTTGTTTGCTTGAGGGTCTGCGCCTGGACCGTAGCTAATAAGTACCCAAGTACTCTGCTTCAAGACATTAAGCTGCCCAAGTTTTGTATTGAAGTATGCTTGATCACCAATATTACTAAGTATTTCAACGTTCTCGGCTGGAATACCACTTTCAAATTGAGCCTTGTTAAGTTCGATACCAGCATCGTTGATACCTGTACGAACATTAAGTGCAATCACCATGGCATTTTCAACATCCACTTTGCCGTCAGAATAGCCACATTGACTTGTAGTGATTACACCGGTTTGTACAGGTGTTTTATTCACTCCATTGATGGTCGACTCACCAAGGAATGTCTTCGCTTCATCAAGTGTTAATAAGTCACAAGCATTCGCTGGTTCATAGACAAGCTTTGGCTGGCCTGGGTTGTTATATGAATAGAGGGCAAGTCCCAAAATAATAATGGCGATACCGAGTGCGATTGCTCCGCCTCGAATGAATTCTTTTTTGTGGTCTAGGATATAGGTCTTTGCGGATTGGTAGTATTTTTCCATAATTATTTTAAGTATAACATCTACTTATGGACCGCTCTACTCAAGATTGGTGCTTGTTTTATGAAAGTATTGTTTTCGATTACCCTTAGCATCGCTTGCGCAACTTCTTCTCGTCCAACATACCATTTTGTTGGACCGTTAATGCGCAATGAAAAAGGATGTGGCGCAACATTCTGTAGTTTCAATACCCGGATCGTTGTCCAATCTCGATCACTCGCTTTTAACACTTCGACGTGATCAATGCCGTCTTTAACTCGAGCAGGATCAACGATGCCAACTGCGAGGTTCAGAAATATATCAACGAGACCAATCTTATCACCAGGAAATCGTACGCCAGTACCAGTGACATCGACGAATCGTTTAATCTCTAATTCTTGCATGACTTGTAGGATATTTTTTGTCGCAATGGTTTGGACGTCCTCAGCTGATCCTTTGACGTGGCCTATAGCGCTGACGACAACTTGTTGATCTTTCAAAAGCTGTTTTAATTGTTCTGGATCCGTTGCATCACATTCCAGAATTTCAAGGTTTGGATGAGCTGCGAGGGTGTGTGTTCCACGAACGCCGGCACGAATAGAATGACCGACAGCGAGAGCTGTTTTCACAAATTCAGCACCAAGTCTTCCGTTTGCAGCAATAACAGCTATACGCATATATTCTTATCATAAGTGTAATGATGAGATTAAACAATGAGACTGCTATACTCAAGATATTATGGCTATCAAACGAAATGAAGAAATCAAGAAACAAGTATCACTGAACGATAGGGTTGCAGAGAGAATTACAGAAATTGCCGGCTCAACTAGTTTCCTAGTAATTAATGTTCTTATGTTCATTTTTTGGATACTACTTAACACTGGGTATTTCGGAGAAAAGTTCATTATTGACCCCTTCCCTTTTAGCTTCCTCACAACCGCCGTTTCGCTTGAAGCAATTATCCTTTCGACATTTGTATTAATGAGTCAACGACGACAGTCAAAGGTTTCAGAGATTCGTACAGAACTGGACTATAAAACTGACTTAGAATCTGAAGTTGATATAAAGGCAATTATTGGGATTTTGGAGCGGATTGCTCAGAAGCAGGATATTGAGATTTCTGATCTGCTTAGGGATATGAAGGATAAAGAGAAGAAGTCAGCTGAGTAGTAGACTAAGACTCGCAACCAACCCCTATTACATTACTGGACTATTGACGGTTACGAAGTTTTCTTACAATGATAATCAAGATAAATAGTCCTACAGCAACAATAACAATCGTTGGTATCCAAGGATACGTAGAGGATTGCTCATTACGCTTTTCAGTAGGAAGCGCTGACTGGCCTTTGTCTGTTGGCTCTGTTGAAGTCGTAGGGTTCGTCATGGATTCTCTCGCCACTAAAGTATCTTGAGGTGTGTTGGTTTCTTCCTCAACATTTGACCCACCGGAAGAAGGTGCTTGAGGTTTATTGATCACGGGCGGGTCTTCGACAACTGGAGGTCCTGTTGGTTCTATAGGCCCTGCTGGATCAGTCGGTGGGGTCAACGGTGTATACAAGAACGAATATTGATTAACCCCAGAAGTTAATAACATTGTATATGAATCTGGCTGCTCGTAGCCATCGACTGGTTGCGCGCCTATAGAAAGACTTGTGCCTTGTCGATAGTAGCGATTAAGATCGTTACCGACGTTTTCAACAACTTTGTATGTACTTAGGCCTGTCCCAGTTAAGACTTCAGTAGCCGAAACCGGCGTACCACTGGAATCCTTGTAGCTCAATGTTACAAGTGCCGGATTAATAATGTGACCTCCTAATGAATCGTTTGTGCCGTCATTATCTGCGTCCGAGAACATCGTTGCTTGCTCGTATATTATCCCGTCGGTTAGACTATTGGGGTTAGATTCGTCATCGGTATGCAGTCGCACATACCAAAGCTGATCGTACAGCGCCTGCACCTGACTTGCAGGAACAAGGAAGACCATCGCCTTATTAATAGCACTCTGAAAACCGAACGTATTCGACTGAATGGTCGTCACTGAATCTGGTATATAGACATCCGTAATTGAGTTATAAGAAAACGCGTTAGATCCTATAGTTGTGACGCCTTCGCCTAGGCTGATCCCGGTCATTCTATTGTGCGAAAAAGCATTTGCCCCGATATTCGTGACTGAATCCGAAAGAGCAATGTTCGTTAGCTCATTATTATCAAACGACCCCACTCCGATAGTTGTAACCGAAGTCGGTATTGTTAGACTTGTTAACTGATTCGCAGTAAAGGCATAATTTCCAATTGTCGTCACAGTGCTTGGTATCGTAAGCGAAGTAAAGTTGTTGGAGTGAAACATACCTATCGGTATGGTAGTCATCGTGCTTGGCAATGTAATCTCGGTCAGGTGATTTTGAGAGAAGATGTAACTACCAGGCATCGTGAGCCCACTCCCAAGCGTTACAGAGCTAAGGTTGTTGCGCGCAAATGCATAATCGCCTATTTGCACAACTGAGTCAGGAATCGTCACCGATTCGAGTGCACTTCCCTCAAATGCACCATCAGCAATTGAGGATATATTGTTAGAAAAATCTACAGACGTAAGACTGGTTGTACTGGCAAACGCGTTTTGGCCAATGCCAAACACATACTCCGTAAAGGTAATGCTCGTAATTGCCGAGCCATAAAACGCATTCTCGCCGATGAACCAAACGGTGGTTGGTATCTCTACGTCGCTTGGGCAGTTTTCATCAACGCCGTTAAACCAGAGCAAGACGTGTGAATCATCAATTTCGAAACATTCGATTGGCGTAGGTGCAGCTGAAGTGATTGAACTGGGAATATACAGCGTCGCCCCTACAACTACCGCTGCGAACGCAAGAATCTTGAAAATGTTTCGTTTACTCTTAATACGTTCTCCTCAGTTTTCGATTGCCTATGCCAATCATAAGGTGTATTGCCCTAATGCTTGTGAGTATGGGGTATGGAGGTGTAATTAGCAATGTTATGAGAGGTATTTGAGTGGATCGGTGGGATGACTGGGATTCTGGTTATTTTTTTCTGATTTGGCCCAAGGTTAGAGCACATTGAAACAACAGCCAATAAAATAGCCCCAATCTTTCGATTGGAGCAATTTTATTGGTGCGGGTACAGGGACTCTAACCCTGGGCCTCATCCTTGGCAAGGATGCGCTCTAACAGCTGAGCTACACCCGCATACTTAGGAAAGTATAGCGAATAACAGTAGTTTTTTCAAGCTTTAGAGCGAGGATGTTACCGAAGGCTGAATGGAGGGTACTTGTCAGTGACGAGGAGGATTGCATATGCACTTACTCGTAAGTTCCAACGCGTGTAACCAACGACGATGTCGAAGAGGCTCCGTGGGTAGCGGCCTGTGAAGAGGACAGCGAACCAAGCAATCACAACTGCACCAATCACTGGAATGGCAAGAAGGATCAGAACGACGTAGTGTGGAAACGCAAGCAGCCATTTCACAAGCGGAAGTCCACGATTCAAATCTTGTTTCACATCCGGATAATCAAGCTCGAGGTGCACCGTTTGCGCCTCGACGGTTGATGGGTACTTGTCTGTCAAAAGAAGCATGTACGCACTGAGCCGTGTTGCAAATCGGTTAAGTTCGAGGTTGAAGTCGAACCACCAACGCGGGTATCGTTGACGGAACAGGATCATAAGAACAGTCGCAACGAACAAAGCAACGATGATTCCGCCTGAGCCACCCATCATCTCACCAGTCTGTTGATCAACGTATGATCCATCAAATGATCCAGCGATAATAGAGAACAAGAAAAATATCGGTATAACGAGAATGAGCCTAAAAAATGTTGTCACGCGATTGAGTGTTGGTGGATAGTCGATATCGAGTCGAGCTGGATATTCTTTTGTTGCCATAATGTTTCTCCTTTACATTCCCTTTTGTTGTTTCTGACTATAAGCTTATTTGTGATAAAAGAAAAGTCAAAGATCCTTACCGTGCGACACGGAACCCGATACTCGCATCGGCAAGCGTTGTTGAAGAGTTTAGATGGAGCGTAAAAATACCTGCATTGGCGTTACCTCCCCGGACACCACCTCGAATATACCCGCGAACGGTACTGCTGGCTGAACCATAGTTGCTATACAGCTGCCCTATACCCTGCGCTGAGTTCCAACCAGAAATGCCAGCCAATCCTGGAACGGTCGCGAGGCTACTCGGGCGGCTCAATGTAGGCACGCCGTTCCAAAGAAGCGATCCATTATCATACTGTTTCCATGAAAAAGTAGACTCACCCGATATTCCTGGTTGCTGACCAAGTCCAATAGTATTTGAGGTCCATTCCCACACATTTGCCGATAAATCCCAAATCACTTCACCATTCGTAAGGCTTAACGTACGTCGCTGACTGTTACCAATCATGCCACTTGTTACTAGCGTTTGTCCGCTTGAATTTCCTGTTCCACTGTAGGGATCACTGTCAGGGCCTGCAGCTAAGTAAGTAGCTGGACTAATATCACTATGCCCCGAGAAAACATATCCCGATCCCACAGATCCACCGCTCCAGTTACTAGGAACAGTTAGTGCATTTGCTGCAATTGCCATCCATTCAGCATCAGTAATGAGATGGCATCCGCTACACCCTACGACGGTTGCGGCTTCATCGATAGCATTTATCTGTGAGATGGTCGTCCATGGTGTTCCATCGGCACGGGACTCAGGCACAAAAGCGGATGAATAGGCCTGAGCACCATTACTCTGACCAGCGATCTTGGCTTCATATTTCATGACACAAAATTCGTTTGTACCAAGTGTTGTATTTGCTGGAACTACAATAAATCCACTTGGACAAGTACTACCATCGGCGAGTACACCTGAACATGCCCCCTCAGTAGGATTTTGTGATGAATTTGAGACCATGAAGGTTTTTCCATTAGAGGTACCTGAAAGACAGTACGTGCCACTTCTTGTCTGATAATTAAAAACTGTACCACTAGGTGTTGTGACTCCAGCTACCCCTAAGTCTGATGGGTATGTATCGCTGTTTGTAGTTTTATATATTTCAATTTTCTTTGCACCTTGCTCGAGTTCCGATTGTAATGCTGCGATCTTAGCTCGATTTTGTATGCCGTTATATGCCACGATTGTAACGGCGGCAAGAATCCCAATAACAACAATTACTACTAATAGTTCCACAATCGTAAAACCTAGGCGAGGTTTACCTATTTTCATACCCTCATTTTAGCATAAGAAATTTGGGGTCACTTCAAAAGAAATAGTCTCATCGAATGATGAGACTATTTCTTTGGTGGCTCCCCCCAGAGTCGAACTGGGTACGCTCGCCTCTTCAGGGCGACGCTCTACCGCTGAGCTAGAGAGCCTTGTGAGCATTAAAAACGCTCCCCATATCATACAGATAAATGCACCCCTTTGCAAGGTGTTAGAGTCTAGCGGACTACTTGTTTTTTTCGCCACCCAAGATACTGCTCGCACCACGAAGCGCATCAATTAATTCAACTGGGAACAACATCATTGTCTTTTGGCTTGGTTCAGTACTAATACGTTCCAATGTTCCAAGTGTACGAAGGTTCAATGCACCCGGTACCTTCGCAAAGATTGCTGCAGCATCTGCAAGGTTCTGCGCAGCAAGCTTTTCACCATCGGCGCTAATAATATTTGCACGTCGTTCACGCTCTGCTTCGGCTTGTTTCGCCATTGCACGTTTCATGTCTTGTGGAAGTTCGATGTTTTGTACACGAACGTTCTCGATATCAACACCCCATTGTTCGGTTTGCTTATCGACGATTTCTTTAATTTGTTGACTGACGCTATCTCGCTTTGAAAGCAGGTCATCAAGCTCAACTTGTCCAGTTACGTCACGAAGTGCAGCTTGTGCAAACTGACTGGTTGCGTACGCATAGTTAGTTGTTTCAAGCACAGCCTTCGCTGGGTCAACCACACGGATATACACAACAGCATCAACTGCTGCGGTCACGTTATCGCGTGTAATCACTTCTTGCTTTGGTACATCGATTGGTGTTGAACGAACGTCCACACGAATCATCTTTTGAAAGATAGGAACGATGACACGAAGTCCTGGCTGACGAACGCCAGTAAATCGTCCAAGAGTCAAGACGACTCCTCGTTGATATTGATTAACAACCTTTAGTCCACTAAGGATAAAGATTCCCACGATAATAACGACGGTCCAGATAAAAAATTCCATACACACTCCCTGTTTATACTTCTTAGTATACCGTATTTACGGCACTGAAAGCGAGCTTACTTTGTTTTGATGGCAAGATTAATGAGTCGCTCGATTAACTTTGCGTAGCTAACACCAGCGTTTTCCCAAGCCTTTGGATAGACACTAATATTCGTAAATCCTGGAATCGTATTTACTTCATTTAAATAAACATCCTGTGAATCTTTATCAACAAAAAAGTCGACGCGCGCCATGCCACTTCCACCAAGGATTCTAAAAATCCTCGCAGCATCATGCCGCAACTTGTCCGATAGTTCTGGTGAAATCTCGGCAGGAATTACGACTTCAGATGTGCTTGATTCATCATATTTCGATTCGTAACTATAGAATTCGCCTTCGGGTTTAATTTCAGCAACTGGGCTTGCATCGATTTCGGGATAATTCCCAAGGACCGCAACTTCGAGTTCCCGAGCATTAATAGCGGTTTCAATTAACGCAATTTCATCGTACGTATGTGCATCGTTTAAAGCCGCTTCGAGTTCTTCTTGATTGGTCACTTTATGTACGCCAACTGAACTGCCCGCATTCGCTGGTTTTACAAATACAACTTCACCGAGATTTGTCATTATGTCTTCGTAGGGAGGGAAAAGATCGCCTTTATTGTGTACAGCAAATGGAACCACTTTAATGTTATTCGTCATCGCAAGTAACTTGGTCATGTATTTGTTCATTGCTGCTGCACTCGAGGTCATGTCGCAGCCAACGACCGGAATGTGAACAAGTTGCCCAAGTGCCTGCACCGATCCGTCTTCCCCATTTCGCCCATGTAGGATTGGCAGAATAACATCCGGATACATAACCGTATCAGTTCCTTCGACAATAAAAGACTTCTTCCCAAGTACCGGCAGCATTTGTTTCGCACCATTGGGTAAATCAGCGCTGACACCCTCCACATGCCACCACACACCATCACGATCAATGTATCCGTATAGAACAGCGAATTTCTCAGGATCGATCGCTGCGCTCACATTTGTAGCTGATTTCACCGACACATCGTGCTCAGTCGATTCGCCTCCAAATAGTAATAGTACGGTCTTCATTAGATTAAGTATAATAGATATATGCAGAGAGTACCACTTGCCGAACGAATGCGACCGAATACTCTAGAGGATGTTATTGGGCAAACACACCTTCTAGGTGACCATGAGATTTTGAAGCAGATCGTCAAAAACCGTGAACCAGTCAGCCTCATTCTTTGGGGTCCTCCTGGGAGTGGCAAGACAACACTCGCACGAATTATCGCGAAAGAAGTAAACGCTGAATTTATCGAAATCTCGGCCGTCACCAGCGGCAAAAAAGATGTTGAACGAATCGTTGAACATGCTCGCCAGAACTGGAACCTACAACTCCGCACTATTTTATTCGTTGATGAGATTCACCGATTCAATAAAGCACAGCAAGATGCATTTTTGCCACACGTTGAATCAGGGCTTATTACACTCATTGGCGCCACAACCGAGAACCCAAGTTTTGAAGTCATCACTCCCCTCCTCAGTCGAACGCGCGTACTTGTATTAGAGCCTCTTAAAAAAGACGAAGTTATTACGATCCTAAAGCGCGCTTTGAAGCTAGACAAATTAACATCGCGAGTTGACGTGAAAGCACTCGATTATATCGCAGAACTTTCTGGCGGTGATGCCCGAGTTGCTTTGGGTAATTTAGAGTTAGCGCTGAGCATGGCGAAAAAAGTGAATGTCGAAGTCGTAAAAACTGCCGCTCAAAAACGCCTTCCTGGCTACGACAAAAAAGGCGACATGCACTACAACGTCATCTCGGCATTTATTAAAAGTATGCGCGGCAGTAATGTTGATGCGACGCTCTACTACCTTGCGCGTATGATTGATGCCGGTGAAGACCCAAAGTTCATTGCACGTCGCATGGTGATCTTTGCGTCTGAAGATATCGGACTCGCCGGTAACGGTGCGCTCGGCCTTGCACTAAATGCTTTTCAAGCGGTCGAACGAATCGGCATGCCTGAATCGAGTTATATCCTTTTCCACGTTGCAACTGCGCTCGCAAAAAGCGAGAAATCTCGACAAACAACCGAAGCAATGAACCGTGCGCAATCACTTGCTAAACAATACTCAGAAGCACCGGTGCCTTTGTGGTTACGAAATGCACCAACAAAGCTTATGAAAGATCTCGACTATGGCAAAGGCTACAAATGGAAAGCAGACTTTAAACCAGACAAAGGCTTTCTTCCAGACGAGTTAAAAGACGAGAAGATCTTTTAACACTTGCACAAAACAATAAATATGTATTAAATAAACATACTTATGTCAGAAGTCAATGTCACGCAAGGAATGCAAGAATTACTCAGTCGGTTACCCAAAACCGACACGCTTGAATATCGGTCTGTCCTCGAACCCGAATATCGCCGTCGGCACATTGCGCTCAGCCTCACATCTGGCAACTTACTACTTGCCCTTCACCGCGCCCGAGAAGCACAAGAGATGGCTGTCTCATACCGAGATTTTAAAGTAGGCGCTGCAATCGTTGGACTAACGTTTCGCCCTTCAAGCCTTCAGGTCATGACAGGTGTCAACGTA